>Ga0209671_1003780_pt1 | contig 14740 bp, 6 predicted proteins | sample WorMetHERISLAND2_2_FD_187401 | JGI IMG/M metagenome (GOLD analysis project Ga0209671, IMG submission 187401) | Marine gutless worms symbiont microbial communities from Max Planck institute for Marine Microbiology, Germany - Olavius geniculatus... | ecosystem: Host-associated > Annelida >... | reverse complement strand
TTTCTATACAAAGCACACTTTTGGCATAAATTTTAATGTGCAAGCGAGTTGTTATACAAACTTATAATTTTGTTAAATAATTCATGTTTTAGTGTACTGTGCCTAATTAACTCGATACATTGTTTATTTGAGACAAAAACTCGGCATTATGCAATAATTTGTAGCATCTATGTTTCACATGGTAGTGCATTGACATAAATTAGACGAGGTGAAAAATGAGTGCACGTTACATAATTTCATTCTCTCAGCCATTAACGTGCCAAAAATTATCAGTTAGTAATAATTTGACAAAATAATGACAAAAACAATTTTGACAGTTTTTTTCTGAGACACGGTGTACTGTTGGTTGTGCGGTAAGACCAAGTGTGTGTTGTCTGTAAAACAGTTTGCTTCAACAATGATTACATTTCTGCAGCTGGTTAAGTGGCTGACTCAAATTGAATAGTCTTCTGCTTTTTCATGGCAACTCTGTTCACAGGGAAACAGTAGGTAGTGGTAGCTAGTCTGCTGGATGCTACGTTAAAGAACTAAATGGCCACGTTTAGTTATATTGACTTCTGGCTCTCTTTGTTCTTACTAGTATCGTTGATTACACAAGTTCATAGAGAAGGTTGTTTACCTCACTTGAACAATACCACACCAGTAAGATTTGTTGAGTAAATGGCTACAAAGACTGACATTTTAGTGAACTATGCTGGAATCGTGTAGTCCTCATTAAAAAGTCACATTACAAATGAGGGCAAGATTTGAATGTGATGCATGCATATGCAGTGCCAGCTCAAATATATCTTACATCGTCTGCGATGAACAACTGGGAAAGGAAGTACAAATACAGTTTTTTTTTAATTATCGATCAACTTATTTATAGTAAGAATGCTTTGAGAAACTTAGTACTCTTCCATTTAATACAGAAAAATGGCTTAATTTTTAGTTGCAAAATAGTGGAGGCATTTTATTAATAACTTATATTCACAGAAAATGCAGTTTTTATCTGTGGTTTTCTAATAAATCTCGCCAACAAAACCGATATTGTTCAAATTATATTCTCTATTGACCAATAACTTTAATATTGTTAAACTGACTGAGTAGTAAGACACTAAGCATTGTTGCATGATGTAAGGTAATTGCAATTGGCAACTCGCTACCCAGCTCTAAGTTAGCTGCAAAGCTATGGCTAGCCTACAGCAGCTACCATGTTTTGAAACATTTGCACCAAAGTGTGATGCTTCTTACTATGTAGGATGCTTCTTTCTATGTCGTCCATAGCATACGATTTCTACGTATAAGTCATTCGTAACTCATAATAGGCTCTACCGGTACCGTAACCTACCTCTATCGCTACTTTCGATTTTGTTCATTTCGCTTTTTTTGGTCATTCACTTTTTTGGAAGATGGCGGAAGTCAGCAGACGTGGAAAACAAAAACGTAAACAAGTGCTTAAGGTACAATATTTGGTGTTTTCTCTCACTAAGTAATGTGTTTTAGTATTTGTGCACGACGTGTGGCGTGGTTAGTCATAAGGAGAAAAAACAGAGTATTTTTCCATGCCGTAAACAAGAAGGGCTGTCGTGTGGAAGGCTTATGGCATTTTTACAGTCGGCCGGATTGATATTTGCTGATAAATGAGTGATAAGTCTGTTGTCAGTCTGACGACACGTGATGATTACAGTTAGAGTTCGGTTTTAGGCATATTCTTCTTCTGTTCGAATACGCTGCAGGATCAATACTGGTGTTGATGCAGCGGGAAGGTGCTCGGCGGACCTACGGGTAGGACTGGATATTGGCTAGGCGACTCCGGAATGCTTCACATGATGGAGCATCAACTATATCATCCGCCAGATGATTCCAGTCTGAAAGCGCTGAGAAACTTAACATGCTGTGTTAACACAATGATTGATTATGCGATTTACACATTTTCTGCTGAATTGACTTATAGATGGATGTGTTTAGGATGAGCTGGAAAAGCCAACAAAGGAAGAATATGCTGTTGCAAAATGCTTGCGATTTCATCCCACCTTAAACAGAGAGGGAAAATTTCTCGGCAATAATGTGCCGTACTTTGTTGGTAAGTAAATATTGCTGTTGATCGGTTAAAATTTCTCAATAATTTGTACATTCTGGTGTTGGTTTCAAATTTTGAATGTCTACTATTCCAAGAGTTAATGTCAAGATTGGCATTAGGCATAAGCTTGGTAGTGTTGTAGTATACAGATTATGGCACCGTATTCCATAACTTATGTGATCATTTATTACCGTATTAATTTAGTATAGCAACCCTTTGGCATAGTGTACCACTGTAGCAGTATCTGAAATCCGAATCTTATGTATAATAGCATACATATAAACTTCTGTATATAGGGAGTAAAGTTAACAAGAAGTTTTAACCATTGTAAAGCAGATTAACCTGTTAATATGATTTATAGCCTAGTGAAACACTCACCATGCATGCTGATTTTTAATTGTTAGGCCTACTGGGTTGGTCTGGTATCGGTTTCAAGATAGTCCAAATTGTTTTTGCATATTATAGCTTACTGTAATGCTATATGATTTTTGTTTGTCATGCTTGAATGAAAGGTTCCAAGGCCGTTGATATATTGATGGATTCTAAATGGTCATCGAAACATGACAAGTCAACCGCATTATTCACTTCTCGTTCGTCCTGCGAGTTGTACTGCGAGAGGTATCGAATTTAACATTCACTATTTGTGCTCTCGCTAGACCTGCGAGTCGCTGAGGTACAGAAACTTGACTTGACTTGAAGCTAAAATGATTCCAAGTCGACGGCGGTCGACTTGAGCACATCCAACTCGACTTGACTTGACTTGACAGTGGCATGTCGACTTGAGCCGACTTCAAAGGACATGAGACATTTAGAAGTTGTGATGAACTTACACAAACACTGTACGTATACTCTAGGCTATTCATAATATGTTTTATTTTTTGGTGGCGTCTTTTGTTATTGTCATTTCTTGAAAAAGTTCATACAGACATTTAGGCCTAAAAACTGTGTGTTATGTGACTGTTTTTAACGCAGTAAAGCTATGCTGTATGGCGTCTTTGGCATCGTTGTCGTCCATCCGTCAGTCAGTCTGTAACGAACGTATTGTAGCTAACTGCATGTTAGGGCTTATAGGAAAAAACTTTTTTACATTAATAATTAGCCCTGTGTCTTAAACCTAGACGTCCAAAATTTCAGCAATTTAGTGCAAGGGAAACAAGAACATGGAAGTTACGTCATTCGCACTAAGCTGATTCACACCACGTAGGCCTCTATGTTATCTGCATGAACAATTAGGGCTGTGCGAAGCATTGAAACTCGATAATCCGTTTACCCTAATAGGTATACCATTATTTTATGTATACGGTTACTGGAATACGTTACAAATTGCCTTATTTGCCCAAAATCATCGATAGCCGCGTTTGAGAGAACTGCTAGGTACAAGATTTTTGGTCAAGTCGACTTTTCAAGTTGACTTGTAATGAAACCGATGGCACCAGAAAATTTTGACGGTGACGCTGCTGCAGACCGACTTGACCCAACTTGGAAGGCCCAATTCGACTTGAGTCGACTTGATTGACCTGACTCGCAGGTCTAGCTCTCGCTATTTGTGGATATAGAGATGCTGTTGACTCGAGTTGGTTAAGTAATGCATAATGTCGGTGTTAAGGGATATAGACAGAGGCTATGACCATAGAAAAGCTGGTGGCATTGTGTCCTAGGAGGATATGAATTGTTTTGGTTTGTAGTGAGAGGATCCTCTGAATAAGGATGAGCAGAGTTTGAAAATTAAGAGGATAAATTAGTTAATCCGTTAACAGGACATGTGCGCATATTTGTCTATTTAATGTAATTGTGTAATGTATAGACTACATATCAGCTTCTTGGTTGAGACTGATAGATTAGAGTGCTTTGGACTAGGGCTGTGGGAATTGGTGACTAGTCAATTAATGGTTCAATAGTTAATTACTTAGTTTTTTTAATCCATTAATTTCGTAAAAAATTTGGACTTCTAGACAGCCAAAAATGACTGATCATGAACATTTGTACTTTGTAATGTAATTTTATTTCACATGCGATTTGTCACCAAGATTTGTGCTTGTATGTTAGTTTAGTAGTCTTCACTTTGCAAGCTTAAACTACACAGTTTGCATACTGCCTCATCGTCGTCACTTTTTCAGTTTTGTTTCTAAGAAAATTAACAACGACCCAGTGGTCAAATTCTGCAGTTTTATCGTCTTTCTGATTCATTGTAGAAGTAATGGAAATTAAATGACTAATTTTGATTAATTTTCAGAGACTGATCGATTGAAAAACTTTGGTCAGTACAAGTCTTACTTTGTACATGTTATAGTAAAAGTGTTGCTGTCTGGTTTAAGTGATGAAGGTCAATAGAGTGCAGTATAATTCTGTTTTTTTCTTTTGAAACTTGACTATGTATGCTTGATGTCTACTAACTGTATGTGTTGCTTTGATAGGTTGCTTGAGAAAGGGTTTTTCCATCGTGCCATGAGGTACGAAAGACAGAGCGAAAGGAAAAGGAAGTTGAAAGAAAGCTCAGAGAAAAAAGAAATTCCAGCGGTAACAAATTTTGTTTCAGTGTGTTTTTGTATGATAGTAGAAACATTGAGTTAATATCAACTTTGTAAATACTAGGGTTAGAATAATAACAACAAGCAGGCTACCTAATACCCAATATTAATGCATCCAGTCAATACAATAGATCCAGTGCCTAGTGAAGAATTGCGTTGATTTTCTAGGTGCTATACAGCACTAGTCTAGAGACAAGTTTTTGGAGGTTGCCACTGCTGTGACTGATAGAATTTATTTGAGCACCAGTGTCACTCTGAGTGACATTGCTATAGGTTTCATGAAGTGTGCACATGTTTTAAGTTGCAGAGTCCAATTTTATCCATCTTACAATGTGTACATTGTGTAGAAATATAAAGCAGCTGTATTTCATGATTAATTTTTTCAACTTTTCCGCTTTCTTTATGAAATATTGTATGGTGCGTTAGGGTAGCAGACATTGTGAATCTTTGGACTTGTTTGCTATTGCTAATAAATTTTTTTCTGATATGTTTCTGTTTACTCCCCAGTTTGTGTATTTTTTGCTGTTGCAGAAGAAGAGTGAGAAGAAGTCGAAGAAAGAGAAAGACGATGCGGAGGAAAAGGAAAAAGACGTTGATCAGAAGGACGAAAAGGAGACAAAAAGTTCAGATGAGAAAACAAAAGAAGACTCGACTGCAGTTACCGAGGTGTGTGCTGTTTTTTAAAAAAAGTTTATCATTAGTTTTTTGATGCTTGTGTATGGCTTAAGTGACGGAAAGGCATTTGGCTTGTTGAAATTTGTAAATGCAGTGCACTATTCATTGTATTTTTTTGTTGAATATGAACATGAATACTTTTTTATTGCATACTTTTTTTCTGATTTCTAAGTGGGTGGCTGTAAGGATGTTTGACTTATAAAAAGTTTCATTTCGTCAGGTCATAAAAATTTAGTTTTTGCACCTACTGAACTCGGGAAAAAAGTTGACTGGCCAAATGAACATTGCAAGTAGTGATGTATTCTTTTAGAAGTCTTAAGAGGTTTTTAGTTTATTGTCAGCTTAGCTTGACCGAATAGGCATTCTGTTCACATATGTGCATAGAAATGCACCTGCGCAGTAGCCATTTTTTTACCATTGCTTACTAAACTGGTTTTTAAAATCATGCATGTCCTCAAAACGCATTAGTCTACTGCGTTGATCAAAATCGAATGCTAGTGGATAAAAAAACTAAAAATCAATCCTTAGCTTTGCAACTTGCTGTGAAGATCTTTAGATTTTCATGTGAATTATAAATTATACGTAAGCAATCGAGTAAATAACAATATTTAGAGTGCACAGCGTCAGCCGGCGGCTGAATCCGAGGCACAAATTATGACATTTCTTTGCTCTTTCTTATGCTCAACTTACTCAGTAGTCATTGCATTTAAGGCGGAAGACAAGAAGCGAAAGAAGAAGAAGCCGAAACTGGATATGCACGATCAGCAGCTGTTTATTGATGGACCAGATGTGAGTCTTTTCTGCTCACTTACTAATTCCCGGGATTTTGTTGGTATTTACGTCAAACAACAGTAGTCTATGCCAGTGACTATAACCTAGCGGTTGATGCAGAATAAATTGTTTTATTTTTATTACTTTTCAGCGTTTGTTTAACCGGCTAACTTGACTTCAGGCTAGGCCAGTGATCGTACACAAGACGTTTTATTGAGATGAAGACCTAAACATGACCAAGACAAGACATTTTGTCTAACATCAAGTGTATTAATGTCACTCGCTGATTAACATTTTTTTACGCGCGAAAGCAGCTACTGTTTTCAGCGCGTCTTAGCCATTGCAATTCTGTCCGTTCGTCTCTCTGTCCGTCTGTCAGTCACGCAGGTGGATCAGTCAAAAAGGTGAAAGATACGATCACCACATCTTCACCTTCAGGTGCCTGGAAGACTTTAGTTTCAGGAACAGTAAAGCTTTTCCATAAATTCGAAGAGGGTCACTCTGAACGAGGGCGCTAAATAAGAGGGGGTTGGGCAAAATTTGCGATTTTGGCCAATAAGTCGCTGTATTTCAGTAACGGTGCGAGATAGGGTGTAGGTTACTATTAATCACTAATAGGAAGTCATACACTGGCTCTCGATTGGCGCCAAATTCAGTGCCCTTGAATGCCAAAATAGGGGTTTTATGGATTTTTTGGCGATTTCGGGCTGCGACACAAGTCTATATCATTCACAAGGTGGCGCCACAGAACTATCGTTATGCGATCCAGACAGAGAATTTGTATATTAACTTAGCGTGAACACCCCAATTTTCAGCTAAACTACTGAACCGGAACTGCTATAGGCTTTTGTGCGTCTTGTGAGCATTAGCTCAAATTTTTTGTTGTTGAAGAATATACAGTTGGATATGAGAAATTATGCTGTTCAATGTCAGTCAATGGTAACCATGATAAAATAATTATTATTATTCGGACTCTATAACCAGTTAACTGCTTTTGAAGTATTATGTAGTAATAGTTCAGTGCCAGCAAGAAGTCTTGACATTTCCGAGACCAAAAAATTTTCAAGACCAAAACCAAGACTTTTTGTTAAGATTCAGGGTGACCACTTGTCTGGAAAAACTGGAAAACCTGGAAATGTCAGGGAATTTGAAACATGTCAGGGAAATGTTTGGGATTATGTTAACAGGGAAATGTCAGGGAAAAAATTTTGTCAGGGAAAGTGTTCCAAAACTGTTCATTACTAGTTGAATATTTGCACTCAACTCCATTGTTTTTCTCCTCGCTTCACTTGCAGACTTGTACTCCCATACTTTTAAATTTGCGGTGCCAGTAAGCCGCTTTTGTTTGCTTTTATTCTTTAAACTGCACTAAATTTGGTCAGTTAATTCTCTGGAAAAAAATTAAAATTGTTGCCAGGGGCGATACTCCATCTATGTTCCCTTAAAATGTCTGGAAAAGTCAGGGAATTTGATCATGACTGGAGAGTGGCCATCATGGACTTTTTTTCTCAAGACCAGGAACCAGGCTTTTTTTTATCCTCGAGGCACCCAGAGACCAAGATGTTGGTCTCAAGGACTGCAAGAAGAGGAAGATTTTGCATCAACAGCCAGGTCCATTTTCTGGGAGTTTTATCTCCTTTTTTGTTGCTTTGTGGTGGCAAGGCTTAACCCAATTAAGCTAGCATGCAGGTTATTTCACTGACTTGCAACAACTCTGGGCAGCTTGTTTATGACACATACGTTGTTGCTAACATGTAATGTGTTCCTTGTCTGAGAAGTTAGTCGTGGCCTTGTGTAAAGTAGTGACAGCCCACTGCTTCATGTTGGTGATTGAGTCATCAGTGTAGTAAGTCTACGTATGTATGTGTGTGTTTATGTACGCAGCTGTTTGTTTGGATCTACGACCCAGTGCCACCAAAGACTTTCATTATTGGTCTCCTTCTCGGTAATTGCTTTGCTTTCCTACATACTGTTGTTCAACGATTAATAGATATATTGTCATAATACGTCATAATTCTACAACTTAAATAATCAAGCAACAGCTGACTGATAAGTGGTGGATATTGATAGCTTAATAAGAAGCCAAAAGGATGCATCTCATCCGTATATAACTACATTTGTGTGCATTTGGCTATATCTGGTAAAACTTTGTCATGCAGTCTAAATTTGTAAAGCAGTCGACGTAGTGCAAACTGCTGCTGGTTTTATTGATGGTGAGTTAATTGGTTTGATGCTTAATCTGATATGACAAAATGTTGTGCCAGTTTCTGCCATTAACTACTTACAGCTGTTTACAGTAATGAAATGGTTGAGTGATTTGACTTTTTACTACATTCTTGTTGCATTGTTAAAACCACCTTAATGACATTTTGTGATTACAAAGTGTTTGTTATGCTTTCCTATTAGTGGACGTTTTTCTAAGTCTGGCCTTGAGTTCTTGTCTCTTGTCATATTTGAAGGTGTAAATAAATCCAACTTAAATGGTGGGATTTTGAAAATATAAATCGGCTTCATGCTCATTTTTCAGAATGGTGGTGTAATGTACAGGGTGGGCCATAAAAGGTGGCACGTTACTTTTGTCCATATCTTTGCCAGTTATTGATCAATTTTCAAAACTCTTTCGCTGATGCACTGTGCAGACAATTTGCGATAATGTAATTATTATAGATCCCACCTCACCATAAATGCGCCTCTGCACTACCTTCTGAAATATCAGTGAAATATGCATACATTACATAACAATAGTAACAAACAAACATTTTGGTAAAATTGAAAAAAAAACACTTTAGACTAACATTGCAGTGAATGGTCTGTATGACACTAGACTCTGTTGGTATAACACAGTCTAGTGTCATACGAATGTTGGTCTAAAGCATTTTTTTTCATTTACCTAAATTTTTGTTATTATTGTTAGGTTTTGCTTACATTTATATTTCACAAGGTAGTGTAGAAACGAATTTACCGTGTGGTGAGATACATAATAATCAAATTATTGCAAATTGTCTGCAGAGTGTGCCAGTGAAAGAATTTTGAAAATCAGTCAATAATTAGCGAACATATGGACAAAAGAAAAGTGCCACGTTTTTTATGGTGCACGGTGTATTTGTATTACACCTAAGTGAATTTGTGCAATGTCGTGTTGTCTTTTCAGTGTTCGGAGCTATTGCCGTCTGTCTGTTTCCGCTGTGGCCACCAGAAGTCCGTCTTGGTGTCTATTACTTGAGCGTCGCTGCAGCCTGTTTCGTTGGACTCATTTTTGTCCTTTGCATCGGTAAGCGTTCGACGCTCAGTTGCCATATTTGTGAGAAATTTCAAAGTTGAACTTTTGACTTTTCGGGCTGGGAAAAGTCATGAAATCAGTTGTGACGAATAATGATAATAGATGATACCATTGATGGTGAATGAGGTTGCCGATCAACAGCAGATAGTGCTAAAGTATTGTATGTTAGAGGTGTTGCAGAGCCTGTTAACTGTGAATAAGAATAGACAGTAGTTCTGACTACTTATATTGGTCTGAAAGTTAGCTGTAAATGTGAATATAAATTTAAATGTGGCAATTACTTTGCACCATGCAACAGTGTACGTACCAATTTGACTTGGTTGCAGTGGATTGAATGGCGTCTTGCTGACATCTCACTTTAAACTCATCAAAACTTTTAAAAAGATGCTTAGATTGTTCTGAGTGGGAGCATGATACAAAAATAATCTTTTACGATTCTTTACTCAGTTGGAGATTAGGTCAGTGGTCATGCCACGGTCTTAGTGTAAATCTGTTAGTTGCACACACAACAGATGCAGTATTTTCTTTGGTGTTATGTGGCTTTTATGCACTTTTGTGGCTTTTCCTATGTGGTAAAACTTCATAATAACTTACTTGTCATGTACTGATAATATGCGGAAACATTATTTTTACGTTGTTTTTGGTTATCATGCGACAAATATTTAATGGCGTGGCCTGGGAGTGTAATGTGTCGGACTGGTGATAGTGAGGTTGCTGGTTCAGCTCCCGGCCGGTATATTGCCAGGTAACAACTGTGAGCAAGTTGTTCGCACACGTGTGCCTCTTTTCATCGAGCAGTATAATTTGGTACCAGCTATAGGGTGTGATACTCTGCAACTGGGAAGGTAAGGTCCATAGGTCTGGCATCGCACTGGCCATGCGTCACGGACTCGGTGGTCTATCCACCTACAGGCTCAACGGTCATAGAAAGGGAGATGTTTACCCTGCTTACGCCCCTGGTGGGGTGTGGTCCCCTTTACCTTTACCTGTTTGATGATAGGCATTTGCAGAATGTTTTTGGGAATGTTAAAATTTTGTTAGTGTCGTGTTAATTATAAATTATCACTTTTGATAGCACATGTGTCGTTGTTGCCAGTTCGTCTGGTGGTGTTTTCCATCGTCTGGCTGTTCACGTGGGGCAAGTTGAGTTTCTGGCTGCTTCCGAATCTGACAGAGGACGTTGGCTTCCTCGACTCATTCCGACCCGTCTACGAGTGTACCTACGCGAGCCAGGTGGAGGAAAGTGGCGACCAGGATACACTTATGGGCAGCGGGGATGCTGACAAAACTGCGGAGAACAACGATGATGACGACGGGAAGGAGAAGTCTACGGAGGAACACGCGGAAGACATTGAAGGCATTGGTGATTATAACGAAGACGACAATGATGAAAACAACATTGGAGAAAACGATGATAACAATGACGTCATCGATGATGACATGGAGACCAGTAGCGATGACGTCGATGTGGAAGTAGAAGAAGAGGAGGGTGGTGGGCCATCGTCCTTTGGTGCAAATGACAACAATGGCTATGAAATGATCAGCACTGAGGATATAGACGTTGGTGCGGCCGAGAACGCACCGGACGAGGACGTCGAAGGGGAATCAAACCCGGCGACCATACGGCGGCGGAAAGGAAAACGACGCACCACGTAACAACTTATGACTTCGGCCACGTATTCTATGGTAACTTAAACAGCGTGTAAAGACAACATTCGTACTGCATTCTGCTGATGGTAAAACTGTTAGGATGAATAATAGAGACATTAACCAGAACAGCTTCTGTCTGGATTACACAGTCATTTCTTTGCCGTAAATGGAGGTTGTCCTCACTCAGTTGCGATTAAATATTTTATTTTTTCAATGTATATTTGACGTTCGGTTATTATGCATTGATGCATGTTTTCTGCTGCTCAGTTTAACTGCCTAAATTGTGATGGTCAGTGAATTGTCAAGTTAATCATACGTATTTTTCCATGTGAATGAGGATGTACTATTCGTTGCTTTAAGATGATGATCTACCATGCATATCTTGTGATTTGGGATGTTTCATTATTCTGTTCATTAATATATCAATATATTTAATATATATATGGCAAAAAACTGAACAAAAACTTATTCACAAGAATTTACTACAATAACATTGATATATAGGTAAAGCAGTTACAGGATAGACTCTATTGATTGTTCGAAATATGTGTGACTCTAATGTGCTATTATTGCGATTATCAGTGTAATGGACTGTGTGTATAATTATTGTGGTGACGTTCGTTTAGTACTTTGCCATTATTGGTTGAACATCTTGAAATGCATGCAGTCTGTAAATAGTCTTCCAGGTTAGCCACTTACCTGAAAAAACCTGGAAAAGTCAGGGGAAACTGGAGAAAAAGATTAATGAAACTGTTTACACTATGCAGTCTTTATTTCAGATTTTTAAAAAAAATCTGCAAGCTACGCTTGCATGTCATTCTGCAGCTGTTACAGATACAATCCGTTAAATGTTGAATCTGAAAGCACCATGGCAACTGTTCCGTTTTTAATTTAAAGCGGTGACTGTCGACCATAGCGTTAAACAGTATATCTTGCCCTACTGGAAAGTCGGGAATTTCATGTGCTCTGGAAAGTGGTCATCCTCCAGTCAAGGTACCTGTAGGAACGATTGAAACCTAGTGTTGTGTGGTGAGTGGAACCATGAGTTCTATTGCAGTTTCTTCCCCCCTCTCCTCCAGTAGACAGCATTACGAGATTGATGAATGTCTGGAGGATACAGGGAAGATTATTACCTCCGCCAAGGAGGTTATGTTTTTTGCCAGAGTTTGTTTGTCTGTGTGTTAGCAAGATAACTCAAAAAGTTATGGAAGGATCTTTTTGAAATTTTCAGGGAATGTTGGGAATGGCAAAAACTACAAGTGATTCAATTTTGGGGGTGATCCATGCTTGGCGGAGGTCTGCGCTCTCCGAGTGCTTTTCTAGTTAGAACTACCATTACAGTTTAATATGCACAATAATAACGGCAAGTTCTTACAATTTTAGGTTTAGGTCGTTTCTGTGTTTTGTGTGCCATATTAGGTTGTAAAGGTTAAAGTTACTGTTCCATTATTATGTGTTTGTGTGCATTTGCCTGTAAAGGCCGTCCCCGAAATGACCCATGCTGTGTCGGGTGGGACGTTAAACCCTACTCACTCACTCACCATTACAGTTTATCGCACTGCTGTTGTATTGTGCAGTTATCGCTACTGTGGGATATGTGACTGTGGTTGCCAATGACACTGGTACACCGTATTCATCCTATTCTGACTGTCATTTTATCATTGTCATTATTAACGTCGTTATTAACGTCGTTGTGCAGTTGTGGATTTGGAACAGCTTGAGTTTTTTTCTGGTATGTAACTTCCTTCGTATCCTATGGATGAGTCCATTAAACGTCCATTTCCAATATTTATTCAGATATAAAACTCAATATGTCGGATAAATCCAGCAATACAGTCTGACATCATCGACAACTCTCCATGAACTCTATATATGGCCCCTAGAATGAGGTCATCACGTGACCCGTAACCGGCCAATAAATGCAATGTGTCCTTATCACGTGACTTTCCAAAGGTAATGACCCTTAAGCCCTAGTTCCACTGGCTATAAATCTAATATAGGGTTTTACCATGGAAAATATTCTCAACAGTTTCTTAATATTCCTTGAAAAATTTGCCCATGATAGATCTGTTTGCGTCATTTTGCATGATTCATGCTGCGTTGTATCACATGGTATGGCTAGTTAAGTGCTGAAAAACCATTGTAAAGATTGTAGCCCGTATTAGTTGTAGCCTTGCTAGCATTCCATGCACCATTCTGTTCTTAATACATAATGTATAATAAATTGAATGAATAATAGGTGAATATCCATTACGAGTTAAAAGCTGTAGTTGATTAGTCACTAGATTTTATTCAGAACTTGTCGTGGAAACTAAAAAGAGGAAAATTTGATGTTGATGATTACATTGTGATTAGTAAAAAGTAATGGTGTATCTGTTTATTTAATGCTCGGAACATCGATACTAAGAATAATAGGAAGAAGAAATGTTTAAGTTGATTTGCATTATAGAATATACAGTAGTTGCATTCGACTTTGAGCAGCCAATGTCGAGTTTTAATTCTTGCATTCATTTGTGTTGTATGCAATCTATATGAATGTGGATCTTACAGAAGAGTAAAGGACTTATGCATTTTGCTGTTGGCTAATGTCAGTTTTATTTAAGTTGGCAGTTACAGTGTTAGTTCTTGGTTATTGAGCGTTCTTGACAGATCCAGCTGGCCGGTTCAGTTATTTAATTTTGTAGACTTGTTTTGACTGCAGAATAAACCATAATTTACATCTGTGTTGATGATGATGTAGTCAGTAATTTAAAGCCGATAAGTTCTAGTAGTTGTTGCAAGAAGAATAATTTCTGGGAATAATTTTTGAACATCGATCTGGCTTCTTAGTCTGAAAAGCTTCTTAAATATTTAGGCCGTTTAATGGGAAGATGAGATTTTAGCAGGCTTTAGCAGAAAACGTGTTTAGCAAGTGAAATCAAGGTTAATCAGACATAAGAAAGGTGGAAATGAAATACCAGTATATTTTCCATATGCAGCGGTTTACCATCAGTTGTTAAAGTTCCCTAAATTGAGATCCAACATTGAAGATGCATGGTATTTAACGCGAGATGCAATACGATTATTAATGATCAATGAATATAATGGCGACGATGATGAGGCAGAAATCCTGGGCTTCTGTTTACAGTCTGTGATAAAGACTAAAGTAGGGATGGGGGAATGTTTTTTTTAAATTTCACGCCACAGTTCTGTCTGTTACGAAACGGCTCGTTGGAAACAATACTGCAGCACAACAGGCTTCATACAAAAAGTTTGTTCCAGTAAAACTTTGAAAGCAAACAAAAAAACCAATATTTTTGAGGGGTTCAATAAAATTCTTAGGGAAGATTTTTTAAAGAGTGCGGATGGATAGAAACTAAGTACACGAGTTTTTTTTACGTCTGATGAACTCTTTTTAACAGTTATTAGCACATCAGTTTACGCCTAAATCTTACAGCGCATAGTGTAAACGATTTATACTGTGTGGCCGCAGCCGATTTGTTATCAAATCATTGCATAAAAGCTAATGTGCACAATCTAGATAAAGTATGTGCGCGTTCGCTCTTTGTGGCACGATTTTTAACAAAAAGGCAAACACAGAGCGTCCTATAGTGCTAATCACCAGCTATGAAACGCCAGCAAATTTCCGGCCTGACTTCTGGTGAAAAATTGACGCCAAGGCCAAACAAGAAATCTGAGCTAATGCTCATGAGACGCGCGAGAGCCTATAGCAGTTCCTGTTCGCATGTAATCTTGGTCTATCTCCATCCATTTCGGCGCAATTCACTCTTGAAA
>Ga0209671_1003778_pt1 | contig 14741 bp, 9 predicted proteins | sample WorMetHERISLAND2_2_FD_187401 | JGI IMG/M metagenome (GOLD analysis project Ga0209671, IMG submission 187401) | Marine gutless worms symbiont microbial communities from Max Planck institute for Marine Microbiology, Germany - Olavius geniculatus... | ecosystem: Host-associated > Annelida >... | reverse complement strand
AATTGCGCCGAATTCACTACAGATAGACCAAAACAAGCTGCACATGAAATTTTCAGCATTGAAAAAGTCATTATTTTACCGTTGTTGGCAAGTCTACTGTGAAAACGGTTGCAGATAGGCATGGATATGCTGCCTATCACAACAAGCCCTTAATGTGGCGAGCTTTTTAGTCGTATTAACATCGATGACTTTTCGTACCAAATTTCGTTGCCATGGCAACGGGGGTTGGTCGGGGAAAATGCGATTGGTGGCGTTCGATGGCCCATCCCAGTAAACCCCGCTATAGGCGCAAAATCTCGCCGAAATCTCTTACTCAAGCTGAGTTATAGCCAATTTCGTCCCAAATTTTGTTGCCATGGCAACGGGACTCGATAGGGGTCAACCTGGGCTAAATATAAATGTCACCATTAATTAGGCCAACCCCGAAAACCCTATTTTAAAACCAAAAATTACGACTCTATCTACACACAACGGAAGTTATGACAGTTTAAATAATTTTTAAATTTTTCCCATAGGCGCCATTGTAATTTTTTTTTCGAATTTTTCGAATACATAAGTCAGAAATTAAATTTTTATTTTGTAACAGTAAAAAAACACTTCCTTGCGCAAAACCGCGTCATATGACGTATTAAGCGTAGAAATCGGTCTAACGGACTCGCCTGTAGGCGAGTTGAAAAATCAAAAAAGTGTAGTAAATTTCGAACAGGAGGAGTGTATATTTCACCTATATGGGAAGCAAAAACCTTTGGGCGGATTGAGTCCATTTTTTGGTGGTTAAGGTCCACGACGTAATCACGCCATTCAAATTTGATGACGATCGGTTCAGGTGTTTTTGGTTGGCTGAGGGTCAAAGTTTGCTTTTTCCCATATACTTTGAAGGTCGTCCTTACAACACTCACACTATCGCGTGATGTGTGATTGTCGTTTGTCTGTCCGTTTGTCTGTTACGGATGTGGCTAATCTTTAGGTTTTAAGAGAAACTTTTTTACACGAATAATTAAATTAATTAGCCCTGTGTCTTAAATTTAGGAATGCAAAATTTCAACGATCTAATGCAAGAGAATTTTGTTTAAATTTGAGGTTGAATAGAGGAGTGAAAAAATGTGCATTTTCAACGGAAAACTGGTCATATCTCGGAAACTGTGAGAGATAAGGCCAATACCTACTATTAACCACTAATAGGAAGTGGCATATTGGCTTTGAAAAAACATGAAAATTATCGACCTTGAATGACCTTGAAAGTCATTGATAACCAGTACGGTCGGCTATCTTAGCGACAGCTGGGCTTGCTGTAATGATACGATTTTCACTTATACTCGGCACGTTTTATTGCAGTGAAATGTGCCGTCGAGACGCGACTCGAAGGGCAAGCAGTCCGTGGAGTTGCTTCACTTGACAACTGCCTGTACTTGTTGCGTGAAAACAAGTCTTCGGAACAAATCGAAGTTTACGACGTCGATTCTTTCTGCTTATTGCGCTCTCTGACAGTTCCCGGTCTTGGCAGGGCAGTTGACATTGTAGCTTGTGGATACAATCATTGCGCTTACGTTTCGGACACATCACTGCAATCTATTCATAAACTGTCATTGTCTGGCGATAACCTAACACATTGGCGTGTAAAGGAGAGACCCGCTGGACTATCGCTCACTGTCAAACACAGCCTGCTTGTCACATGCCGTTATGCCTTGAAGATAAAGGAGTTCACCACGGACGGCAAATTACTTCGTGAGATTGTACTGCCTTCGACAGTCCGCTCACCTTGGCACTCAATCCAACTGTTTAGCGGCGCGCTGATTGTCTGCCACGGTTTCTTCAAGAACGAAGAGCCCTCACACCGAGTGTGTTTGATAGCTTCTGACGGTAAACTAGTCAAGTCGTACGGGGGGCCTGGAAGCTCCGGCAGTCAGCAAATTTATATGCCTGCGCCTTGTCACGTGGCTGTTGATGAAAATGAGCAGGTTTTAGTTGTCGATCGAAACAACGACAGAATATTGTTACTGTCAGCAACATTAACTTATCTGCGCATAGTGATGTCACGCGAACAGCTTCAGTGGAAGCCTTACAGACTCTGTACAGACGTTCAGCGTCGTCGTTTGTATGTCGCTGTTAACGACAAATGGGTCGCCGGGAAAGTAATTGTTTCTAGCCTATAATAGCGTTAAATTTCCAAAGAAAAACGATAACCTACATTGTCTTCCTCTGAATATGCCTATAACTACTAACATTAATTTTCAACTCGCCATTAACAGCAATTAAGACGGTTTTCTTTGCAGGTCGCGTAGTCTGTGCAGTAAAAAATAAATACGTTTTGTGGTATTCTTTTATTTCCGATCCTTATCGCAGCGTTTGTAGTCGAATAGTTTTGCTGCTGATGCAGATTAACTTACACTTGTAAAACTAATCACTAAAGGTGATACCATATACTATTAACAGTTTTATGCCTTGAATCTGTGTGAATAATGATCGTGATCGGAACATTTAGCACTTAGTGATCGTGCTGATTTTCTATATTGTTGGATATTTTATCTTTATTAGGCCACCCGGAACGATAGTTCCCGGCGGTCTTATGTTTTACTGTTGTTTATATTTGTTTTTGCAAAACGTAGTTTATAGTCAATATTGTGACCTACCGGAGATCTGAACTCAGTGAACTGAACCGCTACAGTACATAACGAAAACGTAAAAACATCTTCGGGTCATCTTAGAAATACAGATGCAAAATTCTTTGCGTGTGACATAAATCTGAACAAAATACTAAACAATTACTGTGGTCACCAAAAATATATGTGTCTTGTAATTTTAATGCATTTGACGTATACTTGCGTAGATTACAGAAAACGACTTAAATGATGATGATGATGATGATACTACTACTACTACTACTACTACTACTACTACTACTAATAATAATAATAATAATAACACAGCGGGGACTGGTTGTTTGCTTTGCCGATTGCTTCATGCGGGCTCAAGTTGGACGATGAGGCAGTGAGAGTTGCTGTCGGTCTGAGGCTGGGGTCGGACCTTTGCGTCCCACACAACTGCCGTTGTGGCTCCCCAGTTGACGCTCGTGGTCTTCACAGTTTTGTATGCAAGAGAGCTCCGAGTAGGTCAGCAAGACATCATGCTCTTAACGACTTGGTAGCTCGTAGCTTTGCTTCAGCCGGAGTTCCCGTCACTAAAGAGCCAGCCGGATTATTCCGGTCAGACGGGAAACGTCCAGATAAGGTCTCATTGGTCCCTTGGCAGAGCAGCAAGTCGTTATGTTGGGACGTCACGGTCACTTGCCCACTGGCCGAGTCATACGTCGACAGAGCATCTCACCAGACAGGTGCAGCAGCAGAGTTGGCAGCCACTCGCAAAGAGGACAAATATATTGATCTTGGCGCCCGTTATATCTTCGAGCCCATTGCCGTTGAGACCTTGGGAGTTTTCAACGCATCAGCTCGCCAGCTCCTGGCTGATCTTGGAAAAAGAATCTCAATTAATACTGGCGAGGCTAGAGAGACTAGCTTTTTATTTCAGAGGACTTCTGTTTTGGTGCAGCGCTTCAATGCTGTTCTGTTGCACGACAGTTTGCCGGCCACTGACTGCACGGACTGACGATCGTACCCACCTTTGTATTGCGTAGTTAATTTTTAGGCTCCCTCGGGAACGGAGTACCGAGGGTAAAATAATAATAATAATAATAATAATAATAATAAATACATTTTTATTCATCAAGTATCTGTAGCTCTACGACTACTGTCTGAAATCCACCATAAATTTAACCAGCCACTGCATGTTGCCTATATAGACCTTAAAGCTGCGTTTGATTCAGTGGACCGCTTAGCACTGTGGAAAGTCCTACGTGCCAGTGGAACCCCTTCGTTCCTGGTCCAGCTGCTGGAGGACCTGCACCGGGGTACTAAGTCACGTGTTCGAGCAGACGGGCAGTTGTCTGAACCATTTGACATCACTTCTGGCGTACGCCAAGGCTGTGTATTAGCGCCAGCATTATTTTGTATTGCCATGGACTGGATTCTCAACAGATGCACAGAGTCCATGGGTGTCAGAGTTGGTTCTACTCGCTTTACAAATTAAGCCTATGCCGATGATGGTGTTCTGAGCACTGACTGCCCTTCAAAATGGCCAGAAATACTGACCACCTTTGATGCTGACGCAGAGACCATGGGACTACACACATCATGACAGAAAACGAAGATTCAGAATATTGGCCACGGCAACCAAGTTGCATTGTATATATTGTAAGTATTAGTGTGTTGTCTTTGTATGTATGTATGTATGCATAATGTATTATGCCAATCCAGCCACTGGCTGCCATACACAATAAACCGTATTATTATTATTATAAGTTGAGAGTTTACAACGCACTTGTCCTGTCTGTTCTCCTGTACGGATGTGAAACGTGGATCATACTGAAATCTGACGAACGGAAACTTGAAGCATTTCACATGTCATGCCAGCGACGCATGCTCAGAATTCGCTGGTTCCATGGTGTAACCAATGGTGAAGTGACCAGTCAGACGGAGCAGGAAGACCTCACCAGTCACATTCGTAGACGGCGTGCGGCGGTCTTTGGACACGTCCATCGATTACCTGAGGAGGCGCCAGGTCGGATGGCTATGCGACTGGCAGTCGACACGCGAGCTGCACGCCGTCCTGACAACAATCCACATTGGAAGCGACGACCAGGACGACCGAGACACACCTGGTTCCGACAAGTGGAGTTCGACACCGGTACCTCCGCTGATGTTGCATGGGACATTGCAGTCGACCGCTGCAGTTGGAGGGCGCTACGACCCCAGCTGGTCAAGCATGACTGATGATGATGATGATGATGATGATGATGAAGTATCTGTAGCATAGTAGAATATTGCTTACGGAATACACACAACTTTGCAAAATATATGACTATAAACGTACAAAAAAGAAGGGGAGAAAGAGGTAAAAAGTATGGTTTGTTGACAATGACAACATATGCATATAGATTTACTCTGGTCTACATAATAATGAAAATAATCACGACAACATTGTTAAACGGCAAGTGTATACTATAGCAAACGAAGGTATCATTTCATTGCCGACATGAAATGAGACCGTACATAAAAGTACTTTTTATAATGTCATTTGCAAACCGTTTTGCTTGCGATATGCGATGTTTTCTGAAGGTTTATGTTTTACAATACAAATTGGCAGAGCAGCTACACGCATTGGGGGAACGCTCGCACAAATCATAGATGTTATAAACATTGATTTGCAAATAAAAAACATAAAAACATGCTTTTTCGCTTTTATAAAAAAAAACATCATTAAAACATGCATACAAACATTAAACTGCAGATGTTTCCAATCGCTACTTTTTTCGCCATTATACACGCAAAGAATGTCTAACTCAGATAATTAAAAACAAAAACCTACCAATGAAAACCATTTGTAAAGACTAAAAACCAGAATGTAGGGCCTACTGAATGTACAGATCAAAAAAGCTGAACGCAATTTGCTCATGAGAAATAAATCATATTTGTAATTTTGTATGTTTATGTTTTAACAAAAACAAAACAAACACGACATTAAAAAGGACAAAAACATTAAGAATAAAAAAAAACATTTAAAATGTTTTTGAATCTATAGCACAAATTGTGTTTTTATGCCTTTTCTTATCGAGTTAGAAGACCGTGTGAGACAGACAGATGGACATACGGACAACCAAAACCCGTAATGTGGCCAGGACGGCGGCACAAAAAAGTGATAGTGGGCCAAACAAACAACGCCAAAAAAGCGCCTTGCCAACACGTCGCTGTCAGTTGAACCACTTCGTCTACATGGCGCCATGCAACATTATTTCTACAGGCTTTCACAACCCGAGGTACTCTGTTCACGAGAGAGGCCAAGCAGTTACAATACAATATTGTGTCATATCTACAGTGTATACGTTTATACACAGTACCGTCAGTACGCACTCTGCTAGCCGACTCTGTCAAGCGTGAACAAACGGCAACATTCAATGTGTAGCCCATGTACATGATATGGGCCTGGCCTTAGGCCTACACTTTGCTATGTTCATGCATCGTTGATGGCTGGCAGCAGTCGTTTCTGATATTGGTTAGTAAAAAATCATGTCGTCTTTTGTCCACGTTTTTGGATTTTGATAAAAAACGACCTTAGCGATAGCCATAGGTTCTAGATCATGTAGTAATAAGGGTGGAAAAGGTTACGAGAGTATCTATTTGGAGCCCGGATCTACGCATGCAGATGTTAACCTTTTAAAATGATATGTGTCTGCAAATGTCGATTTTCTTTAGTTACTATAAAACTCTAACATGTATGTATCAGTGTTCTTTCTGTCGTGCGCTGGTATCTCCCGTTGTCAGTAATAATAAATTTATGTAAAAAAACTGTTCAGTTTATATAGCCTACAGTGTAAGGGTGACATCGCGGTTGAAGATATAAAACAGCACAAATCACAATTTAAAAATTCAAACTTTACCATTACACAGTCAGCAAAGTTTTTCTGACATTGTGTAATGGTGATGTTTGAATTTTTAAATTGTGATTTGTGCTGTTTTATATCTGATGTCACCCTTACACCCTATATAAACTTAACAGTTTTTTACACAAATATTTGCAGTTTTATTGCCATTGAAGGTAATCAGGAGCTGAATAAAATCGGACAGTAGAATTTAACCACTACAACTACTATCACAACTACTGCTACTCCTATTTCTACTTCGACTATAAGTAACCCCTATTTTACTATTACCATACTTTACCCCTACCACAACCTACGTCACCGCTATTGCTACCATAGCCTTACGCCTACACTACCACTCTCTTGCCTCTATCCTCACTACTACTACTACTACTACTACTACGTCGTATACTGTGATGGAAGTCACATTTTTGACAAACCACAATAATAATTTAAAATGACCCAACACTAGCACTAACGTTGTCTGCTGGCATCGTCATGGATACTATCAACTTCCGCTAAATTTAACGACTCAAAATCCGTCTATTTTGTCTCCAAACTCTACTTTTTGCCAGCATTTTATTTATTTTATTGTGCGTAAAGTAAATTTAAAATTGCTTTCATCTTGGAATACGAGCTACTTCGTTTAGTTCTATGGATTTTCTATCAATTTACGTTCAAAGCGGACGGGTGTCCTATCTCGCTTTAAGCAGCTTTCGAATTAGAAGATTCTGGTATTTACTTTTAGAATGTCATACCAATCTAACGTCTGATTAATTAATTATACCAATGTCCTATAATGTTTTAGTTGCTAGATAATAATAATAGACTTTTCTGTTGTGTAGCTGTTGTGTAGCCGGTTAGACACATCTTTTCTTTATTTTCTTTTTTTTCCTTTTTTTTAGCTTAGCGTTTCTGTGTTTTGTTTTTGTGTATGTGTTCTTGTGTTCTATGGGCCATGCTGCCTGAGTCAAATAAAATGAAATGAATAACGATTTTCTCGTATATTTAACGTATGATTTTTGCGGGGGTGCGTATGTGCGCTTTCGAATAATTGTGCACTGCCAATACCAAAATAAACCGATCTCGAAAACACCCCATCTGACGCAAAGATCTTCGATATATCTCTCTAACGTAAGCCGAGTCCTAAACCATTATGTCCCAAATATTGTTGCCACGGCAACAAGGGTCGCTCGGGAAAAAATCGCTTGGCATCATTCGATGGCCCATCCCCGAAAACCCCCCTAGAGACGCAAAAATCTTGCAGATATCTCTTACACAGACCGAGATAGTCAATTTTGTCCCAAAATTCGTTGCCATGGCAACAGAAGTCCCCAGGGAAAAATTTAAATAACGCCGTCAAATAGCCCGGGCCCGAAAATAGGGGGTAGGTGCAAACAGCGCGCAATTATCTTTTACGGGGGCCGAGTTATAGTCAATTTTGTTTCAAGATTCGTTGCCATGGCAACGGGGGTCGGCAGGGGAGAAATTTAAATGACACCATCAGATAGCCCGGGCCCGAAAATAGGGGGTAGGTGCAAACAGCGTGCAATTATCTTTTAAGGGGGCCGAGCTATGGCCCATTTTGTCCCAAATTTCGTTGCCATGGCAACGGGGGTCGATCAAGGGTAAATGTAAATGACACCGTTAAATTGGCCGATCCCGAAAACCATACCTAGAACTAAAAATTACGACTCTATCTTATACATAGCCGGAGTTATGACGGTTTAAACCATTGTCTAATGTCATATTTTTGTAAAAAAAAATCGGTAAAAATGTTGAATTTAAATTTTGTAACCCCCAAAAAGCACTTCCTTGCGCGAAATCGCGTCATATGAGCTATCGTGCGTTAAAATCAATTCAGTCGTTTTTCCTGTAGAGTACGGCAAGAAAAAAAGAAGGGAAGGGAAGGCACAAAAGTCACGAAGACGTTATATTTCACCTATTTGTGGGGAAGTAGGACAGTGGCGCTCAATGGCTGCAGGCGGCGGCGTGCTTTGATCTAATCTAGCGGCGACGACCGTTAATTGACGTTGATAGGTGACGTAACTCAGCCTGGGGGAGCAGAACACGCGCAGCAGGAAACTGTTGTTGTCAATAGTATAATGCTGTGATGCGTAGGGTCACAAAGGAGGACAGACGCACGTTCGCACTCCTTGGCATGGACACTGCGATAGCATTCGTATGAAGCAGAATTATTAGTAGGCCTAATCTGCTTTGATAGATTGAATACCGGTATACGCCCATTAAATCTCATATTCCTCCCAATTTTTGCATATCTTTGTGTTACACACCACTGCAATTTATTTAGGCCTTATTCTGTTAGTTACGGTGGTCCACATTTTTTGATTTTCAAAATATAAATTTCTACAATTTGCACCCCAATCACGACAGAGCAGGGTGATAGGAGCATCATAGCAGTAGACCCACCTGATGCCTGACATTCAGAATGGTGGGTGAACTGCGAGGAATCTATTTATAGCCGACCAATCACCTGCCGCCTCGCATGCTCCCTTGCTATTTACCCTCCTCGCACCTTGCATTTTACCCGACCCCCTTCTGTACCCCTGCTGTAACGGCGGACAGCCAGAGCTTGCCATTTGAGGCGACTGATTGTTTGATCACCTAAATCAATCGCATTATTGGCTAGCTAAATCTTTTGGAAAAAAATTAAGAAAAAGACAACATTTGAAAGGAAAAAAGAGAAAAAGGAAGAAAAAAGTAAGGAAAGGGTGGCTTTGGTGCAACTTGGCCTGGCAGTTGCTATCTGGTGCTAAGGGGGGTGGACGCTCCTGATCTTAGCGTGAAATTTACACTTTTTGGTGATACTATACAAATTGTATAAAACAATCATCATAATTGATCGCCTACTCTTGCAGTACGATTGATTTTTCAATCAGGCCTTTCATTTTTAAGTGGCAATCCCTGCAGACAGCCCTTGCAACATTTCCGCCATTCCAGCAACTACAGCAACTAGGCTGGTTCTACCATACCACAATTTCCACCATTATTAAGTGGTAAACTGATTGTTAGTTAGGCTAAATGTAGAATGATTGCTGCAGTAAGTTATACAATAAATGCCAGCATATAAGCCTACCACAGATATTTAATTCAGTCTATTTCCAAGATGCATTAGGCTAAGGCTGGTCACATAGCCACATACTTCATTTCTGGTTTCCGCAAACGTAGTTTGGTGCATAATTTCTGCCGCTGCAGCAAATGGACGGCACATACCGGTATTGCTTGTTCTTGGGTGCGTACATTAATGCACAGAAGATTATGTAGGCCTGCACTGTGGCTAGAAAAAGGATTCCCGACATTATCAATAATTATACAATACTTGGCAGCAAGACTGCATGTCGGCCAGAGGTGTGCGGATATCAATTTTCGCACTTTAATCATCTGGCGGATGATATAGTTGATGCTCTTTCATGTGAAGCATTCCAGATTTGCCAAGCCAAAATCCAGTCTTGCTCGTAGGTCCGCCGGGTACATTCCCGCTGCATCAACACCAGTATTGGTCCTGCAGCATATTCAAGCAGAAGCAGGAGGTATCCGTATCCTATCTGTATTTGTTACCTCCTATCCAAGTTTGCAAGTTTGTCAAAAACGATATCTATATTCTGTCCGTATCCGTTTACCAATTATTTGCTAAAGCGGGATCTCCATTCAACGCATGCACCGCACGCAGCACAACAGATGTAGGCTAACAGACAAAGCAAGTGACGTAGCTCACGTAACTCTGACGCAACTCCCACCACAGACGTAACACAATGAACGCAACTGATGATGCAGATGCAACAATCGATGAGGCATGCAACTGCCCCTTCTATTTTTGGGTCTATCTTTAAGATTAGCTTAGCTTAACGGTACTGGGCAGTAGTAGAAAAATTAGCTCATCAGTAACTTCAGCGTATTTTTAGACAGATCTTTTTGATATTGCCTAAGTGAACAGGAACACTCTGCTATAATCTCTGTTACCATGCACCTTTAAATTGCTTGTGAAACGAAGTGGCAATTGGTGCTATGTAAATGTTTTGGAACTTTTGCTTACGTGATTTGTCGATTGACAAAACATGTGATGTGACATAAGATTGTCATTGTTTTGTACTTGCAGCATTTTACTGCCGCTAATGCGATGAAATAGAACAATGGCGACAGCAGCATCCATCACCATTGACCTCACAACTTGTTCTATCTGTCTGAACCTGTTTGACAATCCAAAGTCACTGCCTTGTCTTCATGCATTCTGCCTTAAATGTCTACAAGGTTACTTCAAGGAAAAATGTCCAGGAGATAAAGAACCTTGTCCCATGTGCCGAAAGGAGTTTCAGATTCCGCCAGAAGGACTTGATGGTCTTCAGCATCATTTCTTCATACAGCAGCTGGTGGATGTTCGAAATGCTTCCAGTGAACAATTTGATGAAGTGCCTTGTGAGGTGTGTTTGGAGGAAAACGACGAGAATTTGGTAAGCATTCCGTTGGCTACTGTGTACTGTGTCAACTGTAGTCAGAAGCTATGTGAGCAATGTAGTCGACCTCACAGAAGAATGAAAAGTGGAGCTCACCAGGTCAAGCCACTGGGAGCTGAGGTGGAACAAGAACTAATCAAGCTTCGAACAAGTTCTTGTGATAAGCACTCAGATAAGCAATTGGAGTTATACTGCTGTGACTGTGATGAGAACATTTGCTTGATGTGTTCAGCTGTTAAGCACAGAATTCACAATAGCATCGAAATACCGGAAGCGGCAGACAATTTCAGACCCAGAATTGATGGCGATGCTGAAAAAATCCTATCTTTAACTAACTTTGTTCGTCAGCAGATGGAAATAACAAAACAAGATGCAGCCAAAAGACGTATGAAAGTGGATGACTTGAAGAAGTTAGTTTCCACAACCGGGGATCAGCTAAAGCGTGCAGTCAATGACCAAATTCGTGACTTAATGATGGAGCTGGAATTGGTGTCGACAGAAAGTGATAAACAGGTGGTGAGTGTAGATGAAACATACCAGCTTGCATTAGTATCAATGGAGAGCTTTCACGCATACTCCCGAGAGCTGTTGGACAAAGGTCGACCAAGTGACATCACACGAGCTGCCTGTCAGTTACGAAACAGAGCTACTGAACTGCTGAACAATGATGTCACTGCAGTCAAGTACCATCCACCTCACGTCACCTTCACACCTGCTGACGTCAGTCGTCTTAATTTGATTGGGAAAGTGACTGTCACCAGTGCAAAACAGCAAGGTGCATGAATGTTTAATTGTTGTTCATCTTTATTTACAAAGTGCTCTGTTTTAGTTAGATGGCTTATGTAGACTGAACATACTTATCTGCATTATTAGTCTGCCCCTAAATGATAGTTTTTGGAGCGGACTTGTGTTGTACAGCAGATGTTTTTCTCTTTTTGCCATGGCATCTTCGAGCTTTGTCAGCTGATCGCCACGAAATTTTGCATGATGATTGGCAGTAGGCTGAATTTTGAAAACTAGGTCTAAAAATTTGGGGGGCTTTTCGAATAAAAAATTTAGGGACTAAAACATGCAGAATTTGGCTTATTTTCAGACGACTCCAGATTTTGACGGCGAAAAACAGATGAAGATATTCAAAATTGGACAATGGATTTCTCCATGGATGTTCATTCAAAAAAGTTCCATGAACTTTGCTCTACTAACTATGGAGATCTAGAGGCCAAGTCATACCCGCCCAAATCGACTTGTTCAAAAACCACATTTTGGCGTCCATGGGGTGCTGTGCTTCCAATTTTTTACACGTGCTAGCAAATGATCAAGTCTTACCAGCGCACACCCCACCTGGGATGGTGGTTCCCCTTACAATTTTTCACACTGTGGGAGTGTGGGTAAAAAGATTGCTTAAAATTTAGTGTATTAGCTGCAAGAACTTTGGAGCCAGTGGGAGTAGCTTCATGAAACTATTACGAGCTGTGCCGCCATGTAGGAATGATAATGCAGGTACAGTTTTTGGGAGCACCACTCTCCGAACATTTGGGAGGACAAAAAACGTCTAAAATTTGGCATGAATTAAGACAACTTTTGAATTTGAGAGATATCGACAAGTGGAAAATGGTGTTATAAAGTACGATCCATCCCACATTGAAGAAAAAAATTGGTGAACTTTAGTTACTAACACCATAGATTATGCAGCTAATGTTTACCCACCCTACAGTGTAAGTTGACACTGTGCATTCTGCGTATGCTAATGCTTTCGAGTTTTGGCCACGTGACTTTGCTGTGAAAGAAATTTTAAAGCCCTAAATTCCCCCCATCAGACTAATAGCACCGAGCAGACTCTCATTAGGCTTTGGCCCACATTTCTAGTCATTGTCTATTTTTTATGCCATGCACGCTGCGTTTCTAATAGTGATTTGCAGCATTACCCGTTTTAGGAACCGGGTACCCATTGCAATTACTCGGGTACCCGGACCTGGCTTTAACTGAAGGAAAAGCGACTATGAAGTGACATATACAGGGTGCGGCAAAAAAAGTGTACCCCTAAATTTTTTGCCGTTTTTTGCAACCGTTTGGGATTTTAATATGAAATTTTTCAGCTTTATTTACGTAAACCTTCTACATCTAACTGCCAAGTAAAATGTGTTTCTGTTAAAAAACAACGAAGTTATAGACTTTTTAACATGACCGCCTACCAATTTTTCGGCATTCAAAAATGTTCATGCTAAAAATGCTATTTAATTTTTAAAAACTGGTACACGTTACTGCCGATGACGTCACAGTGACGTTTTGATAAACAGCAATTTATATTGTTTATAAATTATCATTAAATTATCCTTCCTTTAAAGCAATCGCTGGCTGCCCACCGGATTCATCTTCCAGCAGGACAGCGCGCCGGGCGCGTCAGCACACACAGCGCGCAACGCCGCGCAGCGCACAGAACTGGCTGCGGGCCAGCTGTCCAGATATCATCACAAAAGACAAATGGCCTCTAAATTCGTCGAATATAAACCCAGTGGACTATCACGTATGGGGTGCAATGTTGGAGGCTTACTGCAAGCTTAAAACAAAACAAGCTCCAAACTCAAGGAAGCGCTTCAGGTTATCTGGGGCAACCTGCCACAGGGACCGATCGACAAGGCTGTAAAAATTCAGGCTTGCCGTGGATATGAAATTTGCCATCCATATCCATATCCACAGATTTTCCGTGGATATCCATGGATATATCCATGGATGTCCATATCCATAGACGCCTATCGTGCGTATATATAGCCACTAAATTGTCGCGAAATACAGCAGTGCCAGAGCGTCCATTTCCCCTCCAGGCATTTTTTTGTGAAACTGTTAAAAATAAACAAAAGTAAAAAAGAAAACACATTTGCATTGAAATATAATTTTAGAAAAGCATTTCCCGGCTGTGATGAAAATCTACCGTAATTATTTTATTGCCCTTGCTATAGCCGACCGTTAGTTGGGTACGGTATGTCGTCTCTCAGTCGTCTCTTTAACTGTAACAAATGTATTGTGGCTGAACAGTACGTCGTAAGGAGTTGGCGATACCGTTGGATAGGGCGATAACGACTACCTATAAGCTGTTTAAAGTAACCATGTTTGTATCTGCAGCTTTTTGGCCGCAATTTGGAATGCAGTGTTTCTGCCTGCAGCCATCACTTACGTGCGCCAAATTACTGTATCTTATCCTAGCACTGATTTTAGCGTCCAGTATAGCAACGTCACCAGATCTGTATGGGACTGCAGTCACTCTGGAAAATCGCTCAATCTTTTCGCAACCGGAAGTCGGACACTGGCCTTCAGATATAGGCGGTACGGTCAGCCCATCGCAGCAACAGCTGGGATTTTTGCTCTCCAAGACGCATGTTGCATTCATGCACGCCTACAGGTATATATAGAATGAACGCTTTGAAGAACACTTGGTTTGTACTTCCTACTAGCATTAAATTTGTTAGAAATCCAAAACGTTTGTAATTTTGTTAACGTTTGATAAAAAACAATAAAAATAATCTCAGAAATTGATAGATCGTTTGTTGCCCAAACAACAGTACTAAAGGATCATAGATTAAGACCTGTTGCTGCTATAGTGCACTTGAATTAATTTAGGCTAACAAAGTAACGACGTGCTGATGTCAGTAATTATTCATTTGACTTAATAACAGAAATAAACGAGAAAATGAAAAGTAAGAACGACAGACAGAAAAATATTAAATATTTAAATATTTAGTTTAATTAGCAAATGTGACAGCACAATATCCATGGATATATCCATGGATATCCATATCCAC
>Ga0209671_1003777_pt1 | contig 14741 bp, 12 predicted proteins | sample WorMetHERISLAND2_2_FD_187401 | JGI IMG/M metagenome (GOLD analysis project Ga0209671, IMG submission 187401) | Marine gutless worms symbiont microbial communities from Max Planck institute for Marine Microbiology, Germany - Olavius geniculatus... | ecosystem: Host-associated > Annelida >... | reverse complement strand
GTTCAATAACATCGTTGAAACAAGTCAAACAACACAGTTAACTAATGATCAGATGCCAAAATTCCATTGTCACTGTGAATGTTCGAAGTGTCCACCGACAGTTCCAAGCTCCATCACAAGCCTTCAGTCGCTTAATTTGAGAAGTCTTTCACAGTCTTGTCGATCGGTCCTTGTGGTAGATTGCTCCAGATAACCTGAAGCGATTCCTTGAGTTCCGCGATTGTTTTTGGCTTTGTTTTTTAGCTTGCGGTAAGCTCCAACATTGCACACCACACGTGATAGTCCACCGAGTTTGCATTCGGCGAAGTCAGAAGCCATTGGTCTTTTCTGATGAAATCTGGACAGTTGGCCCGCAGTCAGTTTCCTGCGCTGCGCGCTGTGTGTGCTGGTGCGCTGTCCTGCTGGTAGATGAATCCGGTGGGCAGCCGGCGATTGCTTGAAAAGAACGTCAATTTAGTAATAATTTATAAACCAAATAAATTACTGTTTGTCAAAGCGTCACTGTGACGTCATCGGCAGTAACGTGGTAACCGGTTTTTGAAAATTAAATAGCATTTTTAGCTTAACCATTTTTAATGTTGAAAAATCGGTAGGCGATCATGTTCAGAAGTCTATAATTTCGTCGTTTTTCAACAAAATCATATTTCACTTAGCAGTTACATGTAGAACGTTTCTGTAAATGAACCTGTGAAATTCCATGTTAAAATTCTAAGCGGTTGCTGAGAAAACGGCAAAAAACTTTAGGGGGTTACTTTTTTGCCGCACCCAGTATATTTCGAAATATCGTGTGCACGTTGTACAACTGACGATACATGACACCGTAAAAGTAACCAAAATGGCATAAGCTTATTTCACAAGGCAATCAAATTAATGTGTAGCTGAAACTTTAATAGTTTTTTAGTTGCAGCTTTTGTTCTTAGTGTGCCAGTGAATAAAGTTTAAAAGATATTTATGTTTGAGAAATAGATATTTACACAAGTTTGCTGTTTTACTAGACTTACTCTGCATTTCAAAAGCTCTTGCAGTTTCAGTGTTATGTTTCACTTTTGTACGTTTTCTGTCATTGTGTATAGGTAACGTCAAATCTGTCAGAACTACGATATCGGGAAAGCCGTGTCAACGTTGGGAATCGCAATCGCCACATTTTCACCCATACTCTAACCTCTCAGCGTTTGACAATTACTGCATGAACCCGAACGAAGACGTGGCTGATTGGTGCTATACGACTGATGCACGCCACAAAACCGAATATTGCCCCAGTCCTCCTTCTTTTGGTAAGTTGCTGGTGCTAGCCAGAAAATTTCTCTGTGGCCTAAAAGAACTAATAAATCTACAAAACATCAGTTTATACACTTGTTAATGGCGACATGCAATAACTGACACATCGAAAACAGCAAAAATCATAAAAAGATGATATCACTCACCATCACATCGTCTAACTGATGTTTTGTACAATGTACATTTATATTTGCTGTTTTGTTACAAAAATAATTTTTCCTGTCGGTGGTTAAATATAATCCACCTGTTTTTCACTGCTATGAAGACATAGAGCCTTAAATATTTCGGGGTCACGACGTTGACTTTATAGGGTCATGTGACGTCATCGTTCACGTGACCATTGGACTCGGCATATGCCATTTCCTATTAGTGGTCCATTGTAACCATGCGTCTATCTTGCACCGTTACGGAGATATAAAGTCTCAAACTTGCATTTGTTGTAGGCCAAAATGATGACTGCGCATGGCCCGGGTCACGTGACTTGTAGACAGGGGGTCAGAAATGACCACATATGTGGAATTTCCGTGGCCATGTTGCCTGTTCACTATGCAACTTTTATGCGGCTACGGCGACGGTTAAGGGCCGCTTGTAGGTGAAAAATTTACACATGAGCGTTTTGCCCGAAAATTTGTCCGTTTTTGGGCCCAATTTTCGAGTTTGGAGGGATTTTTCAAGAATTAAATATTAACTTTGAATTTTCGTCCCCGAAAGGTTTGACCCTTGCAAAAGTCCGCGTCGTTTGAGACATTGTGCGTGAAAATCTGTCGGGCGGTATGACCTGTAGGTGCGTCAACAACAAATAGGTATAATACATGTATAATACTAGAAAAATTTTTGTTATATTTCACCCATTTGCCGAAAAGCCCCCAATGGACGTAGTTGCACGAAATTTTGCACAGATGATCGTCTCGCAGACGTAATCACCTGTTGCAAATTTTGTGTTAATCGGTTGAGGGGTTTCAGATCTGCGAGGGGTCGAATTTAGCCATTTTCCATTGACTCAGCTGGCCGCCATTAACACAGGCTGCGCTACCGCGCGCCTGTGAAAAAAGTTGCGATTAAGTTATTACAAAGTAGTTATTTAAGCCGCATTAGGTGGGTTAACTATACTCAATTTTTCTGTAAAGTACGTCTGTCAAAAATAGGAAAGTGGATAACTTTAGACACTGTTAACCGATTCATGCCTAGCGTCCCCAAAAATGGGAAACTTAGTTTGACGGCAAACTATAAAATAATTCAGGCACTAATGGGTTAATGCAACGGGCGACATTTATTTAAAACCATTCTGTATAAATGCGTGTATGTGTGTGTGTATATATATAGGTGGCCAGGAATCGCTTACAGTCGATTTTGGGAGTTCATTAAGCGAAGCTGTTTTAAAGTTCTATCCAGCCGTAGCTGAAGTGTCAAATGTATCACCCGCATGTCTGTCGTATAGTGCTGACTTGAGTTCATCTGCTGTGGAACTTTTGGTCGCCGTGTCTGACATGACTGAAGATGGCATCAATGGTACAGTGGGAGAAGCAAGTCGCCATCATGAAGTCGGCGTCAAAAGACTTTCGACAGCATTTTTGCGTGGTCGCCAGTATCTCGTATTCACTGCAAGAAAGATCAAAGCTAGCAGGATACCAGATCGAGTGGAAATACTGAGTTTGTATCAAGCAAACAGACCATGCAGAAATGACGCAACGTGTTAGTAGCAGACATATTTTTAAATTTGCCTGTATAACAAAGATTAATTTGTTCTTGAGACAATGCTTCACTGTAATCGGCAGTAACTAGACTACACGTAGACTATAGTCAATAAAAGTATGCATACTTTTCTATTTTTTCAACGGTTGACTATTTGTTGCCGTCTTTTAGTAATTGACTGTTTGTTGTAGTTAATACGCTGAACTCCTTGACAATAACTGCCTTTGTAAAGTAGCCTAACTGATCATAATTCTCGTTTTATTTGTTTCTTTGGGGTGCCAACTGCATCCACGCTTATATGTAGTAGACCTACACGCTGCTAGACACTTAGTTATTTAGAATGTAATGCAAATTTTGTAGTTAGTACGACGACAACTGCAAAAAATGTGGGCATAGGTTTTAGCAAACTGACAAATTGTGTTTTCAGCGTACCATAAGCGACGAAACTCTAGAGCACAAGTTGATTACACTGGTCTCAGATCTCCCATGTCAAGTTACATTGCAGCGAAGTACAAAGATCTCGAAGGTTTGTGACGTGGCGACTATATGTACTACAAGTGCGACAAAACGTACAGAACTAATCCAATCCAGCTCATTCTAGATCTAGCTTTCACAAATCTGCGTCTTTTGACTGTTTTTTGTTTGATTTGAAAGCAATAATAATGCGGAAGAAATTATTGCAATAGTGATTAAACTCGCAGCTTGTCTCTTAGTGTTAATATTCAAATGCAAATTAGTATTTTATATTACATTGGTTTGTATTCAAAAGTATTCATCAATTCTTAGTCAGTAATGGCACTTCCAAGAAACTTTTGACAATCGAAGTCTTTGGCATTGTTTACACATGAATTAAAACATTTTGTCTTAATATTGACCACTCTGCATTTCTGATAAGCTTGTGACGTATGTACGTATGATGTGTTTCAGATTTTTATTGTCTGTCCAATGCAATGCATAGCATTGTACAGAGTATAAAATCACCTGAGCGTCCATCCGTCCGTCCGTCCGTCCAACTTTTCTTAAGCTATCTTCCTTTCACCTTCCCTTTTCTTTCCCCTTTCCTTTCCCTTTCTCCTTCCTCTTTTCCTTCCCCTTCCCTTTCCCTTCTCCTTTCCTTTCCGCTTCCCCTTCCCTTTATTTTTTTTTCCCTTCCCCTTCCCATTCCCTTTCTTTTCCCCTTTTTCTTTTCCTTTTCTTATCCCTTTCCCTTTTCTTTACTTTGTCCCCTTTCCCTTTTTCCTTTCCATTTTCTTTCCATTTCTCTTTTCCTTCCTTTTACCTTCCATTCCTTTCTCCTTCCCCTTTCTCTTCCTTTTCCCTTCCACTTTCCCTTTTTCTTTCCTTCCCCTTTTTCTTTCTTTTCGTGTCCACGTCCGTGCGTCTAATATTTGAGGCGCCATATCTCCATAACGGTGCAAGATAGACGTATGGTCACTATGGACCACACATAGAAAGTCCACCCCGGGAGTCGAATGGTCACGTGACTGATGACGTCACGTGACCCCAAAAGGTCAAGGTCGTGACCCCATTATCTTTGAGGCGCTATATCTCCATAACGGTGCAAGGTTGACGCATGGTGACGACGGACCTTTTGTAGTAAAGCGCTGGTGACGAATCGAATGGTCTCGTAACTGACAATGTTTATTATTTAGTTAAAATAATACAGAAGTATGAAAGGATCATTGCTGCTGTACAGTTTGAATGTAAACTGTTTGATTTTTTTTCTACCAGTCTAAACAGCTCACTGATTGTATTTATACGGATATATACTGTAAACTATCGAAATGCATTGGACAGACTCCGTGTTCATATAAACATTATCTTGTTTATTGATCGATTGATTGTGAATCGGTGCGTCGAGTTTGTTAGTTTCGGCAATGCGTGTTATTTTATTATACTGCCGAGGAACTAGCATGTGTTATGCGCATGGCTCTTTGTAGGTGAAGATATGGGAGAGTTGTACCAGACGCTTGGTCACCAACAGGATCACTTTGTGCATGAGTTAGTATTTTCTGTTTTACCGTCTGGAAGAACTTAAGCTTTCGTGAATAGTTCTGGTATCTTTTGCATACTACGTATTACTTCCACAGAGGAGATTATGTAGCATTCTTTGTTTGTTAGTCAGTTTCCTGCTTTGTGGTTAGACTTTTAGACCCTTGAAACAATAAATGATTAAAATATTTTGCATTAGTTTTTTATACTCGGGACCGCTTAAACGTTGTCAGACTGGAAGTGCAGTGTCTTCACCATGCGATAACTAACACTGCACACAATCTTGCCAAGTGAATTGGCCGAGATGGTATTTGTCATTTATTTGTCGCAGGTGTACTTTTGCATCAGAGAGATGCCGCGATGGTACAATACAACAGACGCTGACTGATCTTGGCGTCTGCTACACTTTCAACAATGATCCCCATAATCAGCTTGTAAGCCTCGCTTCCGGTAGGTTTGACTGTTTGGTGTTCGCTTTTTACCAGCGAATCATTAACATGAATCATAATTTAGTGGTACGAAGAATCGGTCAGGTAAGTAAGTAAGTAAAACGTGAATTTATATATCGCATCAACGCCAAAAACGCCGCTAATGCGCTCTAATGGCCTGTGGTGGGAAAATAAGAATGGTGGGACCGTGGGAAAATGTAAATTTATTAGTTATTTTACTGCTAGAGACGCGACGTCGTCGCGAGCACGGGAGGGCGACGCCCACTCTAGCCGGGGGGGGACGCTGTGCGGTAGGAATGTAGGAAGAAGAGGAAAAAGAGAGATGAGTTTGGGGATCGAGGGGACAGGACCACCGCAGGTCCTGAAAGAGACGAGTTTGGGGGAACGGTCGATAAAGGACCGAGTAGAAAGACCAACTGTGGGTCCTGAGAGAGGAGTTGGGAAGTGAAGGGATTTATCGGTCAACGTTGAACGTAATAGTAACGTCGTGTATTGTGGATCTGATTCGTCGATGTCATCTGGATTTAACTAGCGTGAACTGTTGAATACTCTCTGCTTGTGTCGATATCAGTCGTCGTGTTACATAATACAACAGTGATAAACCAGTGCCTACTTTTGCTACCCGCTCAACACGCTATCACGTTCGGCAGTGGCAGGGTCGAATGTTACATGGCCAAAAGTGCAATGTACGTCGAATTTGCTGTTAGGCCTGGTTACTGTAACACAGCATTCAACACTGTAACATCCACGGTCAAATAATTATAAGCTTAATTTAGCCAACGTGCTCTATAAAACACAGGGTTTTTTACGCCTAATAATAACGATTTTCAGGCAGCTGTTTGAAATTTAAACAGTTGTTTAATGGTTTGAAATGTACGAATCGCTTGACGGATAAAGCTTTTTTTGCACTGTGCCATATGTTTCTGTTTCAAATAGGCCTATTGGCACTCGTATCTCTTTTTGCTCTGCGCCAGCTTATGTAACTTTTATCGCGATGTTATTGACAGCACTGAGTTTTTTTATTTGGTTGTTTTGTGACATACGTTGCATTTAACCGGATTTGCTAAGCAGACTTATAGCCATTTTGTTTGTCACTGTTAGGCATTAACGTTGGACTAATACTTACTTTGAACCTGGAACAGTTTGAAGATGTCAAAGGATACGCAAATGAAACAGGAATTCTGGTTCGGAAATCTGTTTGCTTTCATTGAAATTATGCCATAAGCATGTTTTTCTTCTTCCGTCATTTGACTTAACTGATTTGTACCGAACTATGTGTTTTGTGGCTTCAAGTCCCCTTTCAGACATTTTTTAGCTTTACATTTTACAGATTCTATTTTTTTCAATCTTATATAATAAATGTTTCTGACTTTTTGCAGATTGCAAGCTTGTTAGTCTTACATAATGATATCGGTAGCACGACGTTCTAAAGGCGATAGTGTAAGTTACGGATTGTCATGCATGTGATTATATACGATATTTTGTGTGCAGATGTCTTTGCATCAGCCTGGTGACGTGGTCCGGATGTTGGACAGAGGTATCGCAGTACAGCCTGGTTTACGTACACTGTTTGAACTACATTACTCACAGGTTGTATTTTTCTCATAGGCCAAACATTCTAGCTTAATATGTGACCTTTAGTTAATGAATAAGTTTATTTATAACTGCCTACGTGACTGATAACTGGGTCTTCCTGTCTAGCAGCCATGGTTCAACTGCAAGACAAACTAGGCCCTATTTATGAACCTAAGGGGGTCGAAACTTAGACTGTTGATATAGGCATTTACTGCTGTATATTTCATGTGCAGGTTGTATTGGTCTATCTCTAATGATTTCGGTGCAACTCACCGTTGCATTGTGTTGCAGCTCAAAATCGCAAAAAAATTAAAATTAAAATTTTCTATTTATGAGGTTTAAAGTCATTCAAGATCATTAATGTTTATTACTGCCAGAAAGCTTATCAACAGTGCTTGTTATGTATCTATCTGCAACCTTTCTTACGTTAAATTAGTTAATAGCGATAAAATAACGATTTTTAGGGAGTATCCTTCTTTGACGTCCTCATTCGAGCAAAATCCTTATACCCAGTTGCACGAAATTTTGTCATTAAAAAGCTAGATACTCTACGCTATCATAGACTAAAAAACCGAAGTCTTTATTTTACCTTTTCTGAAAATTCTTACGCAGCAGTATTAGACTTAACACGTGGCATAAAGAGTATAATGACCCTGTTTCATTGGCTGTTTTGTGTTCTGGCCATGAAGTAAACGATAAATACCGTAACTGTGTCGCGTGTTGTTGTACATGTACAGTCCGTGAATCTACCTGATCCATTCGGAATATGCGACGACACGCTCGAGCTACGTTATTACGAGTCAAGTTACTCTGTATCAAAATGTCGTCTCGAATGTCAAGCGGATTCTCTGAATGCAAGGTGTGGATGCAAAGACGCTCATATGCCAGGTACTTTATACACACAGGTCATATTAACAACAGTTAGTATCTGATGCTTTTGTAACCTTTGGTTGGTCTCTGGGCCTATTGCATTTTTATGACGCATAAATGATTAGCAGATTTTTTTATTTAATTTTATTTATTTATTTATTTATTTAATTATTTTTTTTATTTAATTGCCAGTTAGGCCCATGCAAAACGTTGAGCTAAGTTATTAAGTTTACAGCGCATAATTAGACTATTGTAAAATAATTAGTTTCAGTGACATCCATCTGTTCATCCCTCAAGTTTTCTTGGGCTTGGGGCAGAAAGTTCACAGTTGTAGCAGAAAGTTTACGGTTGCAGTACATGCCACGATTTGGATTTTCCAATCTCGGTTGTAGGCCTAAGTGTAATTGCATGTGGAATTCTGTGGTTCAAGAACTCGTAGATTAGGCTTTGGCGTTAAAGCTGAATCTGTTCTTAGGCTATTGTCTTTTGGTTTTGTTAACACATCACCAAAGCAGAGTCGGTTAAACGCAGCGCGTAGCCACTAATAGAACATATGTTTCATTTATAGAACTTACTTCTTACTGGTAATATATTTATTTCAGTGTGTTGATTTCAGGTCCATTTCCTGTATGCAATCTGTCGCTGTTCTTGACCTGTGTACAGACTTGGAAAAGTAAGTGTTTTTATGAACTACACGTACACTGTGTCCGCGATAAATTAAATCGCTAATTTTTAGTTCGATCTTCTAGAATGCTGACAGAACTATTTCGAATATTTTCCACTGCAGTTTTGAATTTTTGATAACGTCGCCAAATATGTTGCAGTTTGACTTTTCAATATTTGTTCGTATGTTTTCCAATTTTCGACAAAACGTTGGAATGCGTTTAAATTCTCAACGGTTTTGTTTTGATTAATTTGCATGAAATAATCATTAGTAACAGGTTGAAACGGCGAATGGTAAGTCGTATAAATTCACCGCAATATTGGCAAGATTTGTTTCACGTTACTAACGTATTGCTCATGATTATTATTATTGCCGTAGGCCTATAATCAGATTGAATTATGGAAGCATTTTAGGCTTATATGCGTTAGTTAGTCGTGCAGGTGTAACGATATGGTATTAATTTTCACCGTCGTAAAAGAACTGGATTGATTATTATCGAATGCATTGTTCGGGCATTGATCGCGAATCTCCGGGCTAGACAAATAGATTGAATTCGGTTAAAGGTGGGCAAATTGCAGCAATTTTTGACGCGCTACAACTATGCTGTAGGTCGTTTTTGGCATCGTTGTCGTCTGTCTGTAACGGATTTATTGTGACTAAGCGTTAGGCCTTAGTGGAAAACTTTGTACACGATTAATTAGCCATGTGTGTTAAACATAGGCATGCAAAATTTCAGTGATTTAGTGCAAGTTGAACATTTTCAAATTGGGGGTTAAATGGAGGGGGGGGTAAAATGTGCGTTTTTAACGGAGAAATGGCCATATCTCCGAAACAGTGAGAGATACGGCCTAGGTCGCCATTGATCACTAATAGAAAGTGGCATATTGGCTTTCAAATGACATAAAAATTATCGATTTTGGATGACCTTAAAAGTCGGTACGCGCTATTGTGGCTAAACGGTGCTAGGTTACTATTGATCACTAATGGAAAATCGCATACGCCCTTTCAGATGAGATGAGAATCATCGACCTCGGGAGACCATAAAGGTCAGTACTGCAAGAGGAACTGCATAGGCTGTAGCGCGTCTTCCCTAGCGACAGTTGGGTTTTCCTGTTCTAATTATTTTGGCGTGTGTCGTTTGTTGTGTTAGACAGCGTATCTGGTACAGATCTGTCAGGTTGTAATTGTCCACCTAAATGTACGAATAACGTTCATCAGACAACCGTTTCCAGTTCGCGACTCTCAGACATGATGATTAATTACTACGTGAAACATGGGAAAAACGACTCGCAGATTGGTCGCAGTTACGTCGACGCCGCAGACATCAGAAATCGCGTGGCTTCGTCGTCATTGACCGACATCGTCGGTCATCTGGAGAAAACAATAAAAGCCTATAAGCGACTAAAGGCGATGCTCGAAGTGGACCTCATCGAGCATACGACGTCAGTTCCTGGACAGATGCAAGCCTCCATCAGCACCATTGTACAGAAAACACTGGATAGTCTGGCAGAGTTTAGTTCACAAATAGTCGGAAAGTTTGCTGCTTCCTATGAACAAAATGTGGATTTTTTAGTATCGCAGATTATCAAAACAGCTAAGTCAATACTTACGAGTCCATACCTCCTTTACTTAGGTAGACGTGATGCAAATGATGATTTTGTCGAAATGATGTTTGAACACAAAAATACCTTTTGTAAAACTCTTGAACATCTTGGAGAGTCTGTTTACGAAGGAAGATCTGAAGCAAATTTCTCAGCACAGCTATTTCTGGACAGAAGTTGTCACGATGATTTACGTGCCAATAAGTTCATGCGTCGTTACTGTAGAAGATCTGAACTGGACACGTTAACGTCAAATGATACTGAATATGAGGAAAAGTTGGCCGAATTCACTTCTGTTATGGCAGATACAGCAAGATTAATGCTACGGTGTACACCGATGTATCACATGTTTTTGACTGAAGTTGACAATTGGCTAAAGCGCGCACTCGCCATGAATTCCAGCCAATTTTCGCAGTCAGCTGACCGGCGTCATGTCCTGAAGGAGCTTGAACATGAACTTGAGTGGCTGGAGGAAGTCTCGCATATATTTACTGAGAAGTCAGCGGTAATAGCATTTTTGTATATTTTTCACAGTCGGAACATATTCATAAAGCCTTAGGCCTAAAAACATTCCTGCTGCACTCTAGCGAAAACATTAAAGACTGGGAAGTATTTTTAAAAAAATGTTTTGCTTTTATTTTATGACATTGCGTGTAATATTACAGTTACATAACAGCTTATAAAAAAAGAAAGTAACGCATCGAATTGTACCCATGAGAATTAATGCAAAAACACCGCAGCATAACAGACTTAATGCTTTTGTTTTAATATAACTGGTAATAACAAAGAAAACTAGAAATATGGAGCAGAGCCCAACGTGAGGCCACCCGGCGACGTTAGTCCGATTGGAGGACAGTTAAGGGGTTGAAATTTCGTTCGCAGCAAAGTCACGTGACCCGAACGCAACTGCATTATCATATACATGTATAGCAAGCGCAATGTTAAACTTGGGTGGTTCGAAATGAGACAACAGAACTTTGTTGTTTGTGAACCCAAGTTTACCAATGTTTCTGCGTTCGACGTGAAATTGATCGTAGTTGTAACCGCCGTTTTCCATTTATCGATATTTTATGCATTCTCGAGATATATGCGATCAAAGTCTAAAGTTGACCGAAAATGCCCGAACTGTCCATGTTGTGTAGGTCGAAATGAGCAAACACAACTTCGTGGTTAGTAAACCCAAATCCTTCAATTTTTTGCATTTAACGTAAAATAAAACTCCGTTAATTAAAACTCCGTTAATTTCTTGTCGATATCATGATCGTTTCAGAAATATTCGTGCTCACAATCGAAAGTTGTCCGAAAACGCGCGCCCTGTCGATTTTGGGTAGATCGAAATAAGCAAACACAACTTCGTGACCACCGCAGAAGGGAAATAGTTTATCTATAGTTTTTGCTGATCAGAAACGCCGTTTACCGCTTGTTAATAGCTCCATCCGTTTCCGAGATATCGTCGCTCAAAGTTGAAAGTTGTATTAAATCGCGTCGAATTTTGGACGTTTTTTTGCCCTCCCAAATTTTAAGGGGGCGGTACCCTCTAAAAGTTGTACATGGATTAATACCCCTATCTAACGGCACATCATGCGGCAAAGTTTCATAGGGCTATTCCCCTTAACTTCAAAGTTATGGTGGCTCATACGTTACATTTTAAGCCAATTTTGACCCCCATTGAAAAAAAAATTGTTGGGGGAACCCCCATTCCCTTTGGGGTATTGGCTAGCAAGACTTGGCCATCTTGTGGCGCGTGTAAAAATTTGGGCCGCAGCACCCTCCAGAGGCTGAAATATGGTTTTCCGAAAAAGTCGATTTGGTGGGTAAACATTAGCCGCGAGAACGCTGTGGAAAGTGGACCAAAGTTCACCGGACTTTTTCCGTCTAACGCGTGAGGAGACGCTGTCGATAATTTAGCTTTCCTTTTTTGAATATCTCTATCCGTTCCGGAAATATTTGAGCTCAAATGGGAAGGGGTCCGAAATCGGGCCAACTTTATCGTGTTTTTCGCCCCAAAAATATTTTTGGGGGGCAGGTCCCTGAATTTTTGGACCGGCATTTGTAAACTGAACATGCTTCCGACCATGTGGCAAAATTTCGCGGAGATCGGCCCACGGACCTCGGAGATCTCGCGTTGAAAATAAAGAAGAAGAAGAAGAACTGTTGTAAACAGGCCTTCCGGACTATCGTTCCGGGCGGCCTAAAAATGCATTAACATTTTAAAGGAATTTGATAAAAATAGGTATCAGTATTTTACGGGACTGGAGGCAGCTGTCACTGTTGGTAAGTTTTATGGGCGCTCTCGACTGCTACCGAAATCTTGAATGACATTGAACAGCTGACAAATATCGCAGGATTACGGCAGCCAGTCATTGACGAAAAACATTGCGACTTTTGCGTGTTTGAAAATACATAAAATATCTATTTTAACTGGCAAATCATTTAACTGTGACGAATAGTTTTTGGGAGCATTTTCGCCGATCAGAAAACAAGCATCGTAGAAATAATAAAACTGTTGTAGGATGATGCAATTATTATTGACGTAATCATTGAGCAGACGATCAGAGTGCACAGCAAACTGGAAAACATCAGCGACGTCTTGATAAAACTGTACGAGACCGAGCTGCAAAAACCAATCCATTCCTTTAGGTAAATTATGTCAATTATTATTTATTATTGTTATACCTCAACGCAAATTACCTGCACGCGATTGGTTCAAATCGGTCAAAAGTTAACAAATACGCACTGTTGCCCGCGCACTGTTGACCGGGCAAGATTAGAGCCATCACAGCGTTTTCGTAATTGTTCAATTGCTGACTTCAATCTCGGGCAACATTTTACGAACTTTGGGTCAAAAATTTCGACGCCAGTCACTAGGCCTATTTGTAAGCTTATCGTTTAAGCGGCTGTCGTATTATCGTATATTTCTTAACTTTCAGTTATTTTAATGCGACTGTGATAACACTGTGAGCGTCAAGAGTCAGTAGGTTATAAATTGAGATGTTTAAACAATAATTTCTCTAAGTATGACTTTGATCCGTACTTGTTTTGTTGATAATTTTTGTGTTTTTAGAGAGAAAGTTACTGAAGCGATAGTTAACATCGTCAGATACAGCATCACGTTTTCGGATTACAGTATTTCTCGACGCAAGAACACTTACACCAAAGACTTGATAGACAATTTTGCACGTCGACTATTTGTGTGGCGCAGACCGTACCCGAAGTTTCGACAGAGTCAGGCAAGTGCATTTCAAATAAACATCTCGAACCATTGCAGGTTTAAAACATTCACTTAATGATTATAATATTAAGTGCTTAAGTAGAATAAGCCGGCCATACCGGAAACTGCGAATGATAGAAACCATTTGAACAATGACTTGCCATTCCCCACTGTTCCAATAGTAGCACGCCATTTTACTAAAACTTTAGAACTGATGGCCAGTGATGCCAGTGTTTTGTTGCCACTTTACAGTGTCGTTCGCCAGTGCCCGGCGGTCTTTCATTCTGCAGATATCACCAAACAATTTTAATTTTTTTGTTTATTATAGAAAAGAATACAAAAACCGATAGTACGTCACTTTTGTATCTGTTCGCAGGTTTTATGGTCTATTTTTGTCTATTTTGTCACAATTCACTCTTCTGCAGCCGAAGATCGCAAACAAAAATTACTTTAGTCTCTATTTTTGAGGTGCGGTCATTCAAAATCATCGATGTCAGTACCACTTAAACGCATGTCACCAGTGCTTGTTATGATTTACGTAAAATAACTTTTATATACAGTTTATAGACAGTGGAAGGGTGACATCGTGGTTGTAGCATTCAAAAATTCAAACTTTACCATTACACAGTCAGCAAAGTTTTTCTGACATTGTGTAATGGTGATGTTTGAATTATTAAATTGTGATTTGTGCTGTTTTATATCTACAACCACGATGTTACCCTTACACTGTATATAAACTGAACAGTTTTTTACATAAATATTTGCAGTTTTATTGCCGTTGGAAGTAATCTGGAGCTGAATAAAATCTGGCAGTAAAATAATCACTACAACTACTACCACAACTACTGCTACTCCTATTTCTACTTCGATTATAAGTAACCCTTACTTTACTATTACCATACTCTACCCCTACCATAACTTACCTTACCTCTATTGCTACCATAACCCTAAGCCTTTACTACCAATATTCTACCCTTCTCTCTACTACTACTACTACTACTACTACTACTACTACTACTACTGTGACGAAAGTCACATTTTTGACAAACCACAATAATAATTTCAATTGGCCCAACAGCAGCACCCACGTTGTCTGCTGGCGTCGTCATGAACACTATCAACTTCCGCTAAATTTAACGACTCCAAATACGTCTGTTTTGTTTCCAAACTCTAGTTTTCGCCAGTATTTTATTTATTTTATTATGCGCAAGGTAAATTTAAAATTGGTTTTATCTTGAAATATGGGCTACTTCGCTTAGTTCTATGGGTTTACTATCATTATTTACGTTCAAAGCGGACGGGTGTCTTATCTCGCTTTAAGTAGCTCCCGAATAAGAATATTATGTCGTTAACTTTTAGAATGTCATACTAATCTAACGTCTGATTAGTTAATTATAACGGTGTTAGAA
>Ga0209671_1003774_pt1 | contig 14744 bp, 6 predicted proteins | sample WorMetHERISLAND2_2_FD_187401 | JGI IMG/M metagenome (GOLD analysis project Ga0209671, IMG submission 187401) | Marine gutless worms symbiont microbial communities from Max Planck institute for Marine Microbiology, Germany - Olavius geniculatus... | ecosystem: Host-associated > Annelida >... | reverse complement strand
AGGCAGTGAGAGTTGCTGTCGGTCTGAGGCTGGGGTTGGACCTTTGCGTCCCACACAACTGCCACTGTGGCTCCCCAGTTGACGCTCGTGGTCTTCACAGCTTTGTATGCAAGAGAGCTCCGGGTAGATCAGCAAGACATCACGCTCTTAACGACTTGGTAGCTCGTAGCTTTGCTTCAGCCGGAGTTCCCGTCACTAAAGAGCCAGCCGTATTATTCCGATCGAACGGGAAACGTTTAGATGGCGTCTCATTGGTCCCTTGGAAGAGCAGCAAATCGTTATGTTGGGATGACACGGTCACTTGCCCATTGGCCGAGTCATACGTCGACAGAGCATCTCACCAGGCAGGCTCAGCAGCAGAGTTGGCAGCCACTCGCAAAGAGGACAAATATGTTGATCTTGGCGCCCAATATATCTTTGAGCCCATTGCCATTGAGACCTTGGGAGTTTTCAATGCATCAGCTCGCCAGCTCCTGGCTGATCTTGGAAGAAGAATCTCGACTAATACTGGCGAGGCTAGAGAGACCAGTTATTTATTTCAGAGAATTTCTGTTTTTTTGGTGCAGTGCTTCAATGCTGTTTTGTTGCACGACAGTTTGCCGGCCGCTGACTGCACGGACTGACGATCGTACCCACTTTTGTATTTCGTAGTTAATTTTTAGGCTCCCTCGGGAACGGAGTACCGAGGGTTAAAAAAAAAAATAATAATAATCTTAATAGAGATTTGACAAAGTGACAAGTAACATAATTTAAACGAACCTTCTGGAGAAACTTGCGAGTGGCAAGATGAAAAGTTTCACTGGGATGAAGAAACCAGCAGCCATAGAGACAATGTTCACCCTCCTCATTCACAGTCAGCCGCTCACAGCTCACAATGTGAGCCAACGAACCCTTCTCCTTGTCCCTGTAAAGGTTAAAGGTTAAATGTCACATATAGCTCCTAATGAGCGAACCCATCTCAGAGCTATGGAGCGTCAGTTGTCATATGGGATCACACAGTGTTACCTGCCACCCGACAGAGGTGAACGCGCCCCAGATAGGCCGGTACTCGATTTACCTACCCCGGAGAGATGAAAGGCTGAGTTGACCTAGGCGGTTGGTTACATCCCAAGATGGTTTACCTGCCCTCAGGCAGTCACCCATCGCAGTATTAACCGGGCCCGGCGTACAGTAACTTCGCTGATCGGATCAGACGCGTTACCACTACACCACGCCTACCACCCATACCTACCACCCCTGTAGCCACACATATACAACGTGTTCCAAAAAGCAAAGACTCGCATTATTTATCATATCTTTGCCAGAGTGTGATCGACTTTCTAAATTATTTCACTGTTACTTACAACAAAATTTGTCACTTAACTATCATTAAAATTCACATGTTTACATCATTTTTTGTGATTAATTGTTAATTCTCACAGCTCTAGATACACATACTAACACTTGCTCTGTGATAAACAGTAAACAGAGTCGACAGAGAGTGTCCCCAGTTGCTTTTTTTAATTTTATCTAAATGCGGAAATTTTAACACAGAGATTCACGTGTGTGACAGGCTTAAACCTTTCTCTTTTTCTTCATAATAGCAGACACAGTAGGCTACTAAAAAGCTGATCTTATGTAAATCTCACTGACTGAAAATACAGTAAAGGCAATGTAATGTGAAACTAATGTGAAGCTGATTGTAGTGAAGCTGTGAAGGTCACGTAAATGTGAACATCACCTCTGTTCGACATAGACAAAGTCTCCAACACGATAAACGACTCCATTGTATTCATACGACTCAATGGACGTTTCCTGTGCAGACACAGAAACACAAAAGCAATAGTAACAGTAAACGACAACGATTATGGTGCTGTCATCGTGGCACAGCAACTGTGAGAGTTCACCCAGTACACGTGATAGAGCACCACCTGGCAGCCCCGACCTCTGGATCAAGCCGATCAGTCTGAACCACACATCCACCTAAATGGCAGCTGCTGCACTACACTAACCATCGGTCCAAAAGCTGATAGTTATTTTACCATCGCAAGGCAAGTGGAAGACCGAGTGGATCTGGTTGGTGGCCTGGGTGACTGAGACTGAGTTCATACTAAATTGGTTTGCCTGCCTGCTTGGTCGTATTTAGTGAATTTTTATTGCAAAGTACATTTGACCTGATGAATTTATTCGTTGCTGCCAGCAAACAGTCACCCATCTGTGTACTAACTAGGCACTGATTTGACACAGCGTGTTACCATCAAGCCATGCAAAAAAAGACATAGAAGAAGCTGATTTGGAGCTGTGAGGTAAAACGTTAAGTCATTCCCATATTATAAGGCTCACAGAACAGCACTGATCTCCATTTGCTCAACCTCAGCTGCACACCAGTTTACACTGCAAGACCAGAGATGTAGCTAGTGCATCACATGGTGTGCCTGTTTACGTCTTGGCTTTTGCTGTGACATACTGTAAAAAACTGTGAGAAATTGAAACAAGAAGTCTTGACATTAGCTGTTCAACAAAAACCTGAAACGATATAAGTGCCTTGCCTACATCCCACCTCACAGTATGTCTGAAGTATGCACACCATAGATCTCCACATGCTGTTGAAACATAACCACATCCTTCCCGAATGTCAAATCACTCAGAGGCTATAGGGTGAAGCCCTAATGGTCATTATTTCACCTTCCGTCAGCCCCACCTGTGCTGATGTCAGTTTCCCAGCAGTAGCAGCAGCAGCAGCAGTGGTGGTTGTGAGTTTCTTGCGTTCATCATCATCTCGCTGTTGTTCTCGCAACACCTGCGCATGTCGCTCGTCGTCTATTGTCTCAGTGAACTGTTGACTGGTGAAGCCAAGAGCCGGAGTGAGCAGCACTTCACCTCGACGACAGACTTCATCACGCTGCTGGATGAAGACGGACTGTAGCTCCACCGAGTCCTCATACACCTGCAAATCATTGCATAGGAACCTCACATAGCTGTCAATCATTCTCTGGAGACCACACACAGACAGATGTCCATCAACTTGCAGAAACAATCAACCAACAGCATATCGTAATGTGCACAGAGACACAGCCAGAGTGAAGAGCAACACACTTCATCACAGTGCTGAATGGATACTGAATGGATACTCTGTCAAGTCCTCATGCACCTGTCAATTACCACAAAGCATATATCATACGATCAAATAATCTCATGACCGCATTCTCTGGCAAAAAATCGTAAACACGACAATGCTACAGCTCCAGCACGCTACACAATAATGATGCTGATGCAAAAATGGCCATTTCTCTGCCAAAGATATGAGCCAACAAGGATAAGTTATGAGACATGCAAAGCAATCTTTTATTTGCCAAATATGTCATCCAGAACAAAACACATGCTCTCTCTAACTACAAAGTAGGTCAATTTTTTTCTACATTCATATGTAATCGGTTAACAGCATGATATCCTATAGTACAGGGCACTGGTCAACAACAAGCAATTTACCTTGAGTCTACTTGTTGAAGTTGCAAGTCGCACCAAACGTACTTTATCTTTATGACAATTAATCACCATTACATTCAGTTTCTGCAGCACTGTTCTCTTACTCACTTCATGGTAAATTGAAGTTCAGTAACAATAGTTCAACAGAAATGACACAAGAGTCACATCAAATTAACAGCAACAGAACAAAGACTTAATAACAAGGTTCTACTGAATATGGCTAGAGTGTGCCATTTAGGGGCCATAGCCTCAAAATTGCTTTTGGCCTGTTTTTGCGAAAATAAACTAAATCCCTATGTCCAGCCATTTGACAATAAAACAAAAAAGCGAAAAAAAAACAAACATCTTTACTGTAACTTTATATGATACAAGTCATGCCTGACCTGAGAGTCTACGCTGCTGACTTTACGAGCAAATTCAAACATTTCAAACATGTCATCCTGAAACCTGTCAAACCGCCTGTATCGACCCTGCAATGAAAATATAGAACATTTGGTTTCTGACAAAATAAATTTACCAATACGCAAAAACGTCAAAAGTCCTTCTCATTTGCACAAATTTCTAAACCAAGTTCAAATTTCTATAACAGAAAGAAAAACACTAAATAAGAGTGAGTGAGTGGATGGTTTCTTAACAGAACATTGTACAAATAATGCGTAAATAAAAGTTAAAAGCATTTAAATTATGTGTTAATACAAAATAAAAAAGATAAAAAATCATATCATCAAAGCTATTGAGCTAATATAAAAACAGCTGAACATAATGATGGTAGAGGATAAACTCTCACAAACAGCAAATAACCAAATATGGTCTTCTACAACTTACCTTGTCCAAGTTCCTCTTGATCAGCTCAAAGTTGTATGGAACCCTAAAATACAACAGCATCAGAAACGTTCAAATTGTAATAAACACAAAACCTGCATAAAATGAAATGCATAAAAGTACCGTATTACCAGTGGTACTACAAAGTGTTGAATATTTATTTTTTTCCACCCTCCTCTCATTCAATCAAATTGCCAATCATTGTACAGAAGTGTAAATATATCAGTAAATCATTCACTAGGTGCAATGTCAAACTAAAAGTGTGACTATTGTCTACCTGTCTGAACTGTGCTATTTAAAATACAAATAGAAAGTACTAATGGTTCAAAAATGGATCAAGAAAAGCTCCACAATTCTGTTTGCAATAAACGTCAGCCAACCTGGTGATAGCCTTCTTGCTATCTTCACAGCTGTCATCAACTGGTACGGAGGCAGGCAGCTCCAGAAACGAGTCACTCAAACATCGACCTTCTTCATCCTACAGCATAGGATTATCTACGTATATAATAATAAGCAGTTTCATACAATAGGCTCCCGGGCTGTGAAAAATTCTGCCCCAACTATTCTGAGAGTTCAAGATACACACCAATACCAATGATTTAATGCATTTAATCAATATCCACATCCGCTGGAATCCGTAAACATCAAATAAAATCAGTGAAAAAACAATACAAGATGCAATTTTCAAGCTAAAAAGCACAAGTGTGTTTGTAGCCAAAGCTCTGCTCGAGACCCCGCTGATGGAGCTCAAAGCGCACTTTCAGACTAACCCCCCCTCAGCTGGATTAATGGAGGAGGACCAGTAGTTAAAGTCAAATTCAAGTTGCAACAATCTCTAAAATGGTAAATAATAAAAAAAACAATGACTGTTCAACTGGATTGTCAAGCCTTGATTAACGCTAAGTACTCGGTACTACCCACAAGTATCATGCACACAGAAACCCATGTGCCCCTGACCTTTAAGTATGGCCGTGAAACTCATTGGGGTTATATAAGTTGTCAAGGCACATCTTTGTGCAAAATTTCATTAAGCTAAGCGCAACAGCTCATACGTTATCGCATTGACAAAAAAAAACAAAAACAGCCTAGGGATGATGCTGAAAAAATACTGTTATCGTTAACAAGATGACAACAAATACACCGTGTCCAGAAAAAAACATCCCGAACATTATTGATTGTCATTTGAAGGGATATCCAATTTTAATAATTTTTGGTACGATTATTTCCGGCACAACTGGCCATCAAATGACTGTTCAATATTCCACCTCATCTAATGTCTGTTTCTGCACTACCTGGAAAAAACCGAACCAACAAAATATGACTTGAAATAAACAAAATTACATCAAAAAGCATCCCCAACATTATCGAAGAAGGATTGACAGATTTTAATAATTTTTGGTGCAAACATTTTTGACACTACTTGCCATCAAATGACTGCTCTAGTTCCCACCTTACCAAATGTCTGCTTCTACACTACCTGGGAAAACCCTATCAGGCGAGATAGGATAAAAATGCAATATTTCGTTGGTTTAGTTTCCCCAGGTAGTGCAAAAACAAACAATGAGTGTGGTTGAAGATTGAACAGTCATTTGATCGCCAGTTGTGTAAGGAATATTGATGTCAAAAATTATTAAGATCCGATAATCATTCTTTAAGTTACAATCAAAAAAAAATTTCCAGGATGTTTCTTTCTTCCAGACACGGTGTAGTGTGTACCGTGTGACTGAACGTGGCAATGAAGACACTGAGCATGAGCTCCTGTACAAGAGCCGGCACGTCGGGCACTACATCATCTCCATCATCAATCAACTCGGTTTTCTTACTGAGGCAAACTCTCTGTAGCGTCAGTGCATCCTGAACCACACAGCAGTATGATACAATATAATATTATTACACTACTGCTATGTTACTTAACACCAGCATCGACTCAAATGCTAAGTTAACAATAGATAACTAACAGTGAGTGAGTGAGTGAGTAGGGTTTAACGTCCCACCCGACACAGTATAGGTCATTTTAGGGACGACCTTTTTAAACAGAATGCACACAAACATAATAATGGAATGATAAGTCTAAACTTTACAATAAACAGAAAGTTTAACCATTACAGAAACACAAAATTCCAAAAATGAGGTTAACTAACTAACTAACTAACAATCTAGCAAAATTTTTGGCAACAATTCCTTGACAACTGCTATGTTGTTTGATATTTTGGGTTTCAAATTGTGACAAGTGAGGAAACTCTCATACTGCATCATCCTTGTTTATAGTCTGCCAAAAGAAAAAATTCAAACATATAAAAAATGTGTCAAAAAACCTTGTAGATGAGTGATTCCGGCTCGTTGTACTTGCACGCATTGTCAAACATGAGCACAAAGTCCGAGACCATGTCGTCGACCGTCTGATACTGCAGAGCAGTCATTCTTTGTAGCACCTTCTGCATGTCGATTGGCCGACGTATTATCTCATAGTAGTCCGGGTAGTCCTAAACAATCACACATCAACATGACTTACATGATCACCTAGATCACAATAGAGGTTTAGTTAAACGTAAATAAACTTAGAGAAATCAGATTTGCAAAAATCTCAAGTAAAAATGCAAGTTTAAAAAATCACATGATGTAGAAGTCAGAAAAAGTCATGCATAGTTAAGCTGCTAACTCAGAAAACTTAGTTTCATACAATAATGTATAAGCTCCCTGCCTGTGACAAATTCTGCAGTGACTACACGATGTTTCATAAAAAAGAACCCCTTTTTGTTTTTTTCATAATTCACTCAAATGACGATCAATTTAAACAAAATTTTTACCAGTTGTAGCTGAAAAAAATATTAATTTAAAATATTTTAACAAAATATGGCAGTTGATTAAAAATCCTTTGCTAGTCATAACATAACGCTGACATCACAGTGTGTCAAGTGTACAAGCTTGCTTGTCTCAACTGCTGCTCTCAGTTGCTACCCTGCTTCAATGGTGAACTTAATCTGCTTCGCTAACCAAAAATGTTTATCATATCAGCTCTGAGAAACATCGGGACATGAAATCAGGCGTCTCGCTATCCAAAAACTCAACCTTCTCGCAAGCTCAGTAAGCTAGTGCAATGTCTTGCTTGAACGTGTGAACGTCCAGCTATCCCCATAGATACATAAATGCGATCGCTTTGCATGTTTTTGTAAATGTAACTGTAAAACTTCGATAATTTGTCATGAACAACCAGATTTTTCACCGTTGGAGCAGGGTCGCAGCTGACAGCACCAGTTGAGACTAGCAAGCTTGTACCAGTGACACATTATGACTTCAGCGTTACGTCACAACTAGCAAAGAATATTTAATCAACTGCCATATTTTGTTGAAATATGTTGAATTAGTATTTCTTCAGCTACAACTGGTAAAAATTTCATGTAAATTGATCATCATTTGAGTGAATTATGAAACAGGGGTCCTTTTTATGAAACGCTGTGTATTCTCAGAGTTCAAGTATGGTAAATGTGTAGCAGCGCTGGAAAAACTAGCCACTAAAGCACTTAAGTGAAAATTACTGTGCAACAGTAAACCTACATATAACATTACATGTATGTGACCATTTATAGACGAAACTCAAAGACACAGTTTTTGATCTCTTTTGGATAGCTGAGTGTAAAGTGACTAAACTGATTTTGCATTTATCAACATAAATAACCTAAACCACTTCTCTCAAATTCCCGAAAAATGGCCAGTTTAACAAAAATGATAATGTACGTGTATGTATTAAACAAAGAAATAAAAAGAGTGAAGACACAGACATTGTCCCACAATTAGCGACTTACCGACTTAGGCGGCAGTTTCATGTAGGGCGTAGACAGCGTCCGTCCATGGGAGTCGGTATAGTCACGCACCGTGTTATAAAGCTCCTGTAACTTGCCAGCCAGAGTTGCCTGCGCCTTGGACTTGGAACGACCGGCACTGGTCAGACACAGAACGCCCCCCAATTCACATTTCTGGCTATACCACTGTCCTCTGTCAGTCAGCCAATCAGTCAATCAGTATAAAAATTAATGCAATGACTAGTAAATAAAAAAAGACAAATAAACCAATCAAAGCAACCAAACAATCAAAAACAGTTTCACAGTAACAATAACAAATATGAACCAAAGCAGCCTATAATGCACCCAAACTAAACTAACTCCAGGAAATTTGGCCAAAAGCAAAGTTGTTGCATCAACACTGCAAATAGTCAAGCAAGAGCCAAATTAACAAAAAAACCGTGGTTTCAGACATAAAAATCTTAAACAACTGATTTGGAACAATCATAAGCAAAACTCGGGAGACAGTTAGGCAGAACTAATGCATAGCTTTAAAAAAACTCACAATAGCACAATAGACTTACGACATAAACAATAAACAAAGAACATGGCAGCTGCAAGCAGTTTTAGCTATACTACATAACAGAAGAAAAATATATCGCTGATCGAAGAAGAATATGTAAAAACCTGGGAAAATCCTATAATACATGTCCTAATTTTAAGAAGCTTACTTAATTAGACCTCAAAGCACAATGTTCTTACCTTCGCTGTAGATTTTTGGACTGGTCATCAATTGGAGCCAGTGTTTTTACACGACTGTGCAGCAAACGCTCCAATGTGTCAGCATCCTTATACACCTGTGAGTTCTCCTCATTGTAGTGACGAGCATTTTTAAACATCAGCTCAATGTCATCGACCAGTGCCTGCTGACTCAAATACTACACATCCACACATCACTACTTATGTCAACCAAACAGCAACAGTTTATCCAATCAACAGATGAAATTTGAAGATCAATTGATGAATATTTGTATCTTATGGCCAAACTTCCAACATCTTCTGAAATATCATTCCAAAACTGTATACATACACTATAACTCAAACACAGGTACAGTGAATTTTTGTCACAACCTGATGAAATATTCGCCAATTTTTGTAATTTACAATTTTTTATTGGCATATTTTCCAGAAAATTTTCAGTAAGCTAACAAAACATTTTTCTGGAGAAACTTGCATGGGAATATAACAAGAAAGAAACCAAAAACAGCACGTATGGATAATGTCACTTCATAGATGGAAATGAAGCCATAGATTTCAAGATGTTTTGTAATGTGGCCTACTTTCATAATGAGAATAGCTAAAAGCAAGGCAATCACTAGAGAGTCCTTGAATGTTCCCACTACTGTGCGATGAATAATAGTCAGAAAAACAGTGTGCGCAATACAGACCTGTGTATAACATTTTTTGACTCGCGAAATAATGGTACACATATCTTGTCAGGTATTCATGGTTCAGCTGCTTTCAGCCATAAATGCCAGTGCTACTGCCTCCCTATGTTCTCTGTCTTCTGCGATGTCGCACAGTGTCTTCCTAGTGTTTTCCCAAACTTTGGATGTTTTCTTCAACACAGTCCATCCATCTAATATAATCTGATGGTCTTCCACTTCATCTTTTGTCACCTGGCTGCCACAAATACACTTTGCACACATTCCTAATAAGGTAATACATATACGCGTAATATCCATAAGCATACCTTATCAGACTTGATCTTGTTCTCAATGGTGGTCATGTCGATCGGCTCCGATATAACTTTGTAGTAGTCAGGGTAGTCTTTCTTTGATGGAAGAGTAACAAATATGTCAATCAGCCGACGACCATCAAACTGTAAACACAAACAATGCTAGTGATGAGAACCTGACATTTGCAAGGGTATGCAGAACTGTAGAACATGAACAACAATGACTAAGGCTGTCGTTCGCACTGAACTGTTGCTTATCTGCACCAGTGCGCTACTGTGTGCCCCAGTTTGCGGAACTGGAAAACTGCCCGCCAAGTAGTCTGGTTCGAAATCCCGTTGATTATTCAATGTGAACACATTGCAACAGATGATAAGTTATCAAAAAAATTTTGCCACTGGCCAGCTAAAATGTGTACGAATCGACTGTCAGACTCAGCTGATCTAGGACAAATTGAATCCAACTGCCAAAAAGAGTACCGTTATCATGGCAAAAAGAAATCTGTTATGCCTTATCAAATCTTCGTGTTGTACAATGCAGTACAACGTAAATAATGTCTGTAGCTGTTAGTGTGCTACTGAGTGCTATAGCTATGATAATCATGACGATCGTGATGAACATAAATCAGAAGCATTAGGTCACACCTGATAGTCATTGATGAAGTTGTACAGCAGCAGAAGTCTTTTCTTCAGCATCTCATCCGAACTGATGGATCGAGATCTCTTTGTCTTCTTCTGTGCAACGTCTTCCAATGAAGCCAGGCTTGTCTCTGGTGTCGTTATCAGACTTTGGTTTGATGCTGCTTCCCATGACTCCTGAACACCATTAGATAACTTGTTCACATGGTTAACTGCTAAAAAATATAACAATTACTAAATTGTAATCATTAAAATGTCGAACCAGATCAAGTCATAAAAATGTTATAGAAGAATAGACACAAGCATTTGAAATTACCTCAATCATGTCTTTTACCAAAAGCCAACGCCTAAGTCTTTTTAGTCACGTCTCAGTGCATCTGTGAAAGCTAAGCGCTCAATAACCAAAAAATTGCTAAAGAAGAAAACCATTTCCTTCAACAAATAACACAGTCAGCCTTTTATTGAAATAATTTTTGTAAAGCTAGCTATCACAAAAATTTAACGTTTAGCTCCATATTTAATTATTTATAAGTCTTTACTTTGCAAGAAAAGCAGCCAGTTCACAAAAAAATAACCCAAAACTCTCTTTACCATACTACAACACTTAACTAATTATAACATATTTCTCTTAACTCTCTGAGCACACTGTCAGCAAACAGTGAGCATATATCATTACTGAACTGTACAAATTTACTAACAGATGTTAGAGGACTGTTGCACTGGATTCCTTTATCTACTTGCTCGCTTATGAACACTACCGGTATATCAAATACAGTGCAACAGTTCCCCAACATCTGCAAGTGATCTCAAGCAAATAAATGTTTTATTTTTAACCCTTCAGTAAGTCTTAAAACATTGTAAGAACTTATCAAATTTATAGGTAGATGGGATGACTGAACAAAAGTTCAACTTTTAACTCTTCAGTCAGAATTACCTGATTGCTAGTTAAATAACTAGTTAACCCCCAAAAAACGAGAAACCAGCCCTCACTGTAATGCAGCATCTGCCATTCCACAGCTGTAGTATGTGTCAGGGTGGCCACAGTTTGGGAAGAAAAAAATTCAAGGACTTTTCAAGGACCTTAAACTCACTTTTCCAGACCTATTCTGTCGACGTTTCTGCCAAGTTACAGAGGTTTTAGTTATGACAATTTTAGAGAGTATGCAATGTTTTGGCATCAAAAGAAAACCATTAGGCAGCACAAAAAATACAATTTCTAACCTTACACAGCAGGTGATGCTTGCTAAACGAATTAACTGAAAAAATTTTAATGCTAGGTATCAATGAATTTACTGTACTCAGATTCAAAAACTTTCAAGGACCTTTTACATCAAATTCCAAAACTTTCAAGGACCTATTCCATTTTCAAAGACTTTCCAGGCCCTGGAAAAATGAGCATTTTTTCAAGGACTTTCAAGAACTTTCAAGGCCCTGTGGCCACCCTGATGTGTATAATATAACGAATATCTTTGTGCTACCTTGGCCCGCTGCAGTTCAGTTTTCTTCAGCGTCATAACGGTCTGCAGCTTCACAGCATCCTATAGACGGACCACAGATTAGTGACCATGCACCGATAGATCAACGTAGCACTGCTACCACATATTTCAAGCAAATGTCACAAATTTCATCAATAAGAAATGCCACATTTAACAGTTAGCTACAGTGCACTGCAATCTAAAATAGTCAAAACTAGAAAGCAATCATAGCTCGCAGGTACCTCCACCAAGGCTAGGTGGCATCACCATCTTCGCTTTGCCAGCGGTTTCGCTTATGCCCCCTTTAACGCAATGGTAACAAAAATTTCAAAGTGATCCAAAATCCAGGATTCCTGCTGGATTGCCCCCAAAGTTGAATCACCTGTAATTTATGCCATGCCCGACATAACCTCAAAATTTCAGAAAGATCCGTCCATAACTTTTCGAGTTACCTTGCTAACACACAGACAAACAAACAGACAAACAGACAGACAAGTCTGGCAAAAACATAACTTCCTTGGCGGAGGTAAAAATATTTAACACCCATTCCATTCAAAGTTGATGTCGGTTTGTCTCGGATAAACTGGAAGGCTTTTTCAGTTTTGGGCTTGCAAGCTAGTGCTCAGAGCATGGCAAACTGCAATGAACTGTTAAATTTGGTGTCTCTTAATTCTCTTACTCAGTTACTTACTTACTTACGTAGTAAAAAAAACAAAAAACTTCTAGACCAGACAGAACAAAGGTCTGTTGTGATTGAAAAAGATTCCTTCTGACAGCTTTGAGCCAGCAACAGTAAACCCAATTACCGATAAGCTAGCTAGTCAGCTGGATTGCCACTTCCATTAACAGAATCTGCCTTTAACCAACTGGGTCAGTGTGCCAGCCGTCCTGGTAGCAGAGGTTACGTTATGCAGAACTATAATAATCCACTGATAGTACCTGAGCAGACACTAAGCAACTATACTGAGTTCTGCAGTACAAACAGATATAATAGATATGACACTCGAGCAAACTACTGTCTACCTGAACTGGACCTATAAAAAGCCATTCTAATGAGGCATTACGTTATACATCACATGAACATGTTTTTCCCATCACCCAACTGGCAGTGTCAAAGCACTAAAATAGCAACACATATCGATAATCTGCCAACCGAGGTCGATATTACGATTTAAAGAAAACAAAAACCAATCACCTTGTAGATCTTGCTTTCCTCCCGGTTGTACTGTTTAGCATTCTCGAACAGAAGATTGAGGTCCAACACCAATGCATCCAGGTCATTGTAGCGATCATTCTATATATACAGTCATGCAGAAGTTGTAACAATATTAACACATGCTAAATTCTGGCACTAATGTGTAGTTAAAACTGAAAACACTGGTAGTTAGATATCACGAGTATGGCCAGTACGAATGTTTGTGACTAACTGAGAGATCTCCCGCTGTCAAAACTAGTATTTTGCATAAGATGGGAAATGCCTGACAAGATTCAGTGGTAAAGCTCCAGTAACGGTCTAGAAACATGATGAAGCCCTGCAGATGCTGTGATGTAGATATACGCTGAATACTCATGACGACAGGAAAAAGAGACATGCACCAAATTTTACGGTGAGCTCCTTGCACCAGATCATGGACGTTAGGCGTCCATCCAAGGTGCAGAGATACTTTGCTAGTTATTTGCATAACCCTCGATGTACAGTAGACCTACTTATATAACTGAACCCCAATGCTGCACTGAACAGACAACATTACCTATGACACTGATATTGCATACCATAGGTGAACACCACAACAACATGGGACATAAATAAAGTAGCTAACAGAATATCTAAAAATGCAGTTTACACAAGAAGACTTGAGTTCAAAACATGCACGTGCGGAGTAATGCACAAACCTTCAGCTTCTTCTGAATCTTTGTAAGTGATATTGGCTTTTTGATTTCCTGGTAATAGTCAACGTAGAAACTGCAAACAAAAGACAAATAACCACAGTGACTGCTTCAACTAAAAAGTAACTAATTAAGTAAGCAAGCAGCATCTGTAGCAATGTGGAACCTTGCAATCACTAGCCCAGCACACTAACAACTAAAAGGCGCTCGTGAGAGTGCATATCTCCACCAAGTGAAGTGATTTAAACATTACTACTACTACTACTACTACAACTACACCCTATACAACAAGAAAAGGGGAGGGAGAAGGAAGAGCCGCTTCGCTGCAGAGGGAGGGAAAAGTAATGGCCGGCGTTGCTGCTTGTGCTGGTGGTGCAATGACGTCATTGCTATTATGAGTCATCATGTACACACACACACGGAACAACAGACAGAACGACCAATCTCCTAATCTCCTCCAATGTTCACTACGTTCACCTCGGTGGAGATAACTAAACTACCATATCAGTGCAGTTCAGTTCAGTTCATTTTGTTTGCATTGCACAGACTGTTCATTTCACCAAGTGTACAAAAGCTAGTTCAGTTCATTCCATTCACTCTGTCAACCATATGGCATAGCATAAGCACTAACAAACCGTTTGTTGGGAAGTCGTAAGAAAGGTTCGGCTAGGCACAGGCCGAGGTTAGTGGTGTAGTTACGAACGGTCTTGTACAGTGTCCACAAGTCATTGGTCTCCTCACTGGACTCTGAATCACTCTTCTGCTCCGCTGTCGGCTCAGCATGACTCGACCTGCAGACCGACAAACAGACAAGTTTGTCTTACCTACATAGTACATGTGGAATCACAGGCTAAACAGTAGTTCAAGGCGACTTCTCTTTCTTATGGGAAAGCCAAAAATTCGACCCCCACAGAATCAAAACCCCTGATCTGATTGAAATAA
>Ga0209671_1003771_pt1 | contig 14747 bp, 11 predicted proteins | sample WorMetHERISLAND2_2_FD_187401 | JGI IMG/M metagenome (GOLD analysis project Ga0209671, IMG submission 187401) | Marine gutless worms symbiont microbial communities from Max Planck institute for Marine Microbiology, Germany - Olavius geniculatus... | ecosystem: Host-associated > Annelida >... | reverse complement strand
CGGGCTATGGGGTGAAGGCCTAGTGTGGCTGATTGGGGCGGTGGTATGTCTGCTTGCTGCAAACCGCAGGTCCAATTGTTCGTTCGCGCGGGCAATGGATGGCCGCATAGTGCGCTGTGGTATCATTAGCTCATGCCAATCAGCTGCCACTTCCAAGATTGTAAAGCGCTTCTGGTCTTGAAGAAGCATGTAAGAAGTGCTATAGCAAGTACGTGGACTTTACCTTTTTACCTTTAGGTGGATAGACCACCGAGTCTGTGACGCATGGCCAGTGCAACGCCAGAGCTTCCCAGCCACGGGGCATCACCGCCCTTTGACCGGTACCAAATTACACTTCTTGGTGAACACAGCCAAATGTGTGCGAACAAATCACCCAAGGTTGTTACATGACAGTGCTCCGGGGCCCAAGTCGATCCGGGGACTTTTCGATCACCAGTATGGCCCGTTACCGTTACACTAAGAAGCCACACTACACTACACTACCAGGCTGAAGCCAATAGTGATTTGTGAATTCATGTAGATCAGCTTGAAAAACACTATCCAGAGAAAATGAGCAACGGCATTTACTAAGCTAGTTCTGCCTACAGCCTTGCTTCAGCAATTTCAACCAGTTCACTTTTGCGTGATCTGAGCCACGGCTGGTTCACTAACAGGTAGTTTTAAACAGACAATGCAAACTCGAGAGATGCGATCTTCAGTTAAGGTGATGTCAGACAAGACGATTTCTGCAAATGTATACTTGATTTCAGACTGCCATTGACAGAAATCTGTCATGTGTTAAATGTGTTCCAGCATCATCTTCAACAGAACAGACCCAAATTGAGACTAATGGCAATGTAATGGATCCCACACCCCCCCAAACAGAATCATTTTAATACCATCTGGCAGCCAGTCATGTGAGGCCTCAGCTTTGTTAACACCAATGGAACCCTGAAATCAACCCCAGTTGGCCCAAATAAGTAAGAATGTACGCAAATTTTTGCATAGATATTGCAATGCATAACTTTAAATACACTTCCAGTTATGTTTATTCAACCATTTCCTTTTCATGAGTCTGTTCAACTTTACTGAAACTGCCAACGCAGAAATCACAAAAGCAAAACTGCTAAAAGTCCGAAAACAGAAACCACAGTGTGCGGGTCCCAAAGAAAAACTGTACCTTGCAGCGAATACACAAAATGTTGCGATGAGGCAGATAATAAACCGTGCCTGGCCGGACTGACATCAAATCTGATGGAAATTCCGAATTTAATACAGATTCAATGTCATCAGCTAATAACATGCGAACACACACAAATATACATTTCTACAACTACACCATGGGCCATAAAAAATGTAGCACTATTTTTGTCCATTTCTTCACCATTATTAACCGATTTTTAAAATTTTTTCACTGCCACACTCTGCAGACAATTTGCAATAATGTGATTATATATCCCACCACACTGTAAATGCATCTCTACACTACCTTGTGAAATATAAATGAAACATGCATGTATAACGATAATAGCAAACAAACATTTTAGTAAAATAAAAAAAAACACTTCAGATCAACATTGCGGTGAACAATCTAATGACACTAGACTGTGTGGATCTAACACAGTCTAGTGTCATATGGATTATTCACCGCAATGTTGGTCTAAAATGTTTTTTTCATTTACTTAAATGTTTGTTATTATCGTTGAGTTTTCTTACATTTATGTTTCACAACGTAGTGTAAAGATGCATTTACAATGTGGTGAGACATATAATAATCACATTATTGCAAATTGTCCACAAAGTGTGCCAGTGAAAGAATGTTGACAAGAAATTTGAGCGAATGCTCACGAGACCCGCGAAAGCCTATAGCAGTTTCTGTTCGGAAACAGTCAGTGTATCTGCAGCCATTTCGTCACGACTTTTACGGGGGTACCGCTCTTTGATGCCCTCACTTGCAGATTTCTTTAAACCTAGAAAATCGAGACTTGGACCGTTGAAATCAACGTTTAATGCTGAAAATTTCATATGCAACTTGTCCATGTCTATCTCAATTGGTTTCGGCGCAATTCACCCTTGAACAATGTGTCTTGCAGCCCGAAATCACCAAAAAAATCCATAAAACCCATATTTTAGCGTTCAAGGTCATCCAAGGTCATTGAATTCGATGGCAATCGAGAGCCAGTGTACGACTTCCTATTAGGCCCTGTCTCACACCGTTATTGAGATACAACGACTTATTGGCTCAAAATCGCAAATTTTTCTCACCCCCCTCATTTAATGCTCTCGTTCGGGGTGACCCCCTTTGAATTTATGGAAAAGCTTTACGGTGCCTGAAACTAGAGTCTTCCAGGCAGCCAATGATGGAAATTTAATAATCTAGCTTGCACCATTTTTGACTGATCCACTTGTGTGACGGACAGACAGACAGACGGACGGACGGACAGACAGAATTGCGATGGCTAAGACGCGCTGAAAGCAGTAGCTGCTTTTGCGCGTAAAAATCAGCCACTAATTGGTGAAGATATGGACAAAAGTAAAGTGCCACATTTTTTATGGCTCACGATGTATAAGCATTGCAGTGACCTCACAAACAACAGTGGCTAAGACTGTGACATCACACAAATGAAAATGCTTCAGGGCTTTCAGTAGCATCATGGCCTGGAAGCAGTAAAAGCAATCCTCCCCCCCCCCGGAAAAAATGTAGGGCTGTCGGAAAATCTTTTTCTTGTTGAAAGATTTTCATCCAAAATGTAAACTTTGGGCCTGCAAACCCCACTCTGATAAAATTTAGAGGCAAAGTTGAAATTATGAGCACTGATAATCTCCTCTGTCAAACATTTGCAGCTGTCTGTTAAAATACTGTCAAAAATTTGAACTGTTTGTCGGAAAGTTGCAACTCCTTGCTCTACCCACCTTTTAACCCACAATGCTACTGAATGCTTTGATTATGTAGAGGATGACTGCATTTCATTTGCTTGTACGCAAAGCTGTGGTTGCGATACTGTGATGACTGCATTAGTCTTTTGCTAGCTATGTCTACTTTTCAAGACTGCAAACTAGTCCAAACAAGCCATCGCAGCATTCTAATGATCATAGCCTATTTGCCCAATGCCCTGCACTGTCCGAACACTTTGAAATTCCCCGACATCTCCCTGATATCTGTAAAATTCCCGAACACTTTCAGGTTTTCCTGACAATGGCCACCCTGCATGTCAAGTGTGTCTATGAGGTGGCACATAAAAAAGTGCAACATGTTAACAGTTAACCTTGAACACTGCAGTGAAGGCTGATCAACTGTTCGACATGACCACTGCAGTGATATGAAGTGTTATAAAGTGCCACGTTTTTACGGCACACCCTGTATAATGGCTAATCAATTCCATAACTGCAGATTGCTCCAGTGCCTTCTAGCCCCCAGATCTGGAATCAAAATTGGGTGCAACTCCCCCCCAGGGCTCAGGTTCCCCTCCACTTTGGGCTTCTTCTTTCCTCTAGGTGGGGGGGGAGTTTTGTTAATCATTGTCTGTAGTGTAAATTAAACAATAACGACAGCATAACAAAGATCAATATCAAGACATTCCGACCAATTGAGTAAAATTTCAGGACAATTGCTGATTTCAGGACAATTTCAGGACAACTGGGAGCCCTGCTGTCACATACTATTTCAGGATTAGTCCAGATTATGCATATGCAGGGTCACAAAGGTGGAACCTCTGGCTATTGCTGCAGCATGCATTTTACATCCCAGATATCCTTCCTGTCACCACGCCCACTAACTGAACATTACAAAACGTATTGCACAGTATACAAAAAAACATAAAGTTCTTCCCGAGCCTTACGGCCCATAGGGCGGCGCTGATCTCCGTTTCCTAAGGCCCTCAGCCAGACACCAGTTTTTACACTGCGAGACCACAGATACGGGGCCAGTGTATCACGCGGTGTGCCTGTTTACGTCCCAGCGGTGAAGCTGATACCAAATTATACTGTTTGGTGACAGAGGCACATGTGTGTGAACAACTTGCCTAAGGTCGTTACCCGGCAGTGTCCCGATGCGGAGTCAAACCTGCACCCCTGAGTTACCTCAGGATTACGAGTCCGACACGTTACCGTTAGCCTACCGAGCCAGTATATACATGCTTGTTTAATTCTGTTAACCAAGCAGAAACTAAAACCACAGACAAGAAAGTGACGTACATTGCATGTCGGCAGGCGGCAGCATACCGAGCAGTCTAATGGGCTGTCCTTTCCACTGACTCCGCAGTCCAAACTGGCAGACACACACAAAAACCAGAAAAAAGTTATTTCACATTTTCTTTAGTGCACAGAAACTAAACTAACAGAAATAGGAACACTTTAAATTAGTGTATCGTTCTTAATTTTAGTAGGGGACTTTTTGGTTAAATGGCCTTACCTGGCAAGGTCCTGTCATAAGTTCTCTGTTGAGAACTGCTGAAGCAAAATTTCTTACAAGCTGAATGCCAAACCACCAACATCATAGCAGCAATGGATCCTAAACTCAAGTCCATTTGGAAAGAATACACCTAAAGTAAATGTCACTAAATGAGGCAACAAAACATTCACTACAGATGACAACATAAATTGATGTTATTTGCTAATGCAAAATAAACTAAAAGGCACTCGTAAGAGTACATGTTAAGTCTACCGTATAGCACCAAAGAAAAAATAATTAAACAAAAAAAGCAAAAAAAACCTGTGATCTTGCAAATCTGACAAACATTACTGTAATCCTCAAAGACAGTCTGTCAGTGTAGCAACTAACTAGCCATAGCCATATCTGTTGATAAAATACAGTACAAAATGACCTTGAATGACCTTGAATGCCAAAATAGGGGGTTTAATGAATTTTTTAGCGATTTCGGGCTGTGACACAAGTCTATATCATTCACAAGATTTTGACTTTGCAGCCATTGTAAGACTTCACAGCCGTTTACGTAACCTTCGGTTGCTTCAACTTTCTGGGGAAGCGCATTGGGCCGAACTGATATGGCCTCAGCGCTGGGCAGGTGTAAGAGCATAACCGCCCCGAAAAAAATTAAGGATACATTTACCAGTTCTGCAAGAGCTCGGTACTGACGATCAACATCGGACCGCGTCTGCTGGTCAAAATTTACGCGAGCGTTGACGGCAGTCAACTTGTGAGCTATACACAGCATTACACTATCAACCTCAGACTTGACACGATTAATCTCTTTGTAGAACTAAAAGAACAAAAACATGAGCATGCTAGGATAAAGTAAACAGATCAAAAATAACTGTTACAAATGGTGTTGTCCCATCCGCAGACACTAGCAACGTCAAACAGTTCAAACGATGTTTAAAATTGCTGAAAAGTTTGGTGGATGTGCAGTTATATGAGAGTGAGTTCCAAACAGAAAGATCGCTAATGCTGAACGCATTTGCTGACAACAATAGCGCCATCCAAAGTACAGTAAGTAACAGTTTGACCGATGATCGCAATGTATGGTGTTCACGCCGACAGACAGTCCTGGAGGAGAATATTTTGGTAAGCCAGATTGCCAGTTGATCTCGTACTGTATGTTACATATGGTAAATCACTTTTATTATGAAATACAAGAAAAGCCCAGCTAATGGAAAGGGAAACGCGTGACAGCAGTGCATGTTTGAAGGCTCACTGCGAACAAATCTAAGCTCATTGATCCAGCAACTGACATTGGGTACGATGTATTTACATATGCCAGATGGCACCACCATCTCGCATGGATGCTGCCGTTTGAGTGGCTGAATGCAAGTATTTTGAAGAGGGCATTCAAGTTTGACACTCCCAGACAAAAAACTTCTTGAAGGCGGGGGGGAGGCAAAATTTGAATAAGCGAAAACTATGTTTAATGCTGAAAGATTCATATGCAAGCTGTCCCAGTCTATCTCTAGCGATTTTGGCGCAATTCGCTCTAAAATCGCCAAAAAATCCATTAAAAACCCATTTTAATGTTCATGATCATCCAAGGTCATTGTTTTCGGTGGCAATCGAAAGCCCGTGTATGACTTCCTATTAGTGATTAATAGTAACTTAGGCCCTATCTCGCACTGTTTCTGAGATACAATGACTTATTGGCTAAAAATTGCAAATTTTTCCTACCCCCCTCTCATTTAGCGCCCTCATTCGGAGTGACCCCTTTTGAATTTATAGAAAAGCTTTACGGTTCCTGAAACTAGAGTCTTCTAGGCAGCAGACGGTGAAGATTTGGTGATCCTAGCTTGCATCGTTTTTGACTGATCCACGGGTGTAACAGACGGATGGACAGACAGACAGAATTGCGATGGCTAAGACGTGCTACAGCAGTAGCTGCTGTCGCGATGTTGTATTTTTACAAGCCACAGTCTACATAAAACTTTCAAGCAACTGTACCGTATGTTATTCCATAATTATCCTGTTCATTTTCCATCTTCTGCAGTGACGAAAGATCCTTCAGTGCCTGCATCAGCTGCAGAATCAAAAATAAATGCCTAAAAATTATAATACATGTAAAAAGCACATAAAAATTAACTATACAAAAATAAAAGATTAGATAAAATATAAAAAAAAAATTTTTTTTTAATTTTTTTGTACAAACAGCTACATCCGTTGTGAAGCAGCTCATCCTCTTTATCGGCACTTTGAGCTGGCGAGGGTCAAACCCACTTCAGCCAACATATAACCCAAGTTGGCTGAATGGCCAGCTTTATTAACAAGCAGCGACTTTAGCCGACTGGGTCAGTATGCCAGCACCAGCAGTTCTGGTAAAAAAGCCTATTGTTATGCAAAAGTTGTCAGAAGTATAGCCACATTACAATTAGAATAAAGCTCACAGCATAAAACAAACAATCATAAACACAAAAGTCGTTTGTAATCTACAAACAAGAAACATGACTCAAGCAGATAATCAATACCAGTGTAGAGCCCTTGTCGGCTAAGTAGTCCCTCAGCTGAAACGCTGTACAATTATCAGGTACTGCATACTTTGCTTGTAACAGCAGCGGTCCAACGTCATAACTACAGACAACAAGACTGCTTGACAATCATTTTGTCACTTTTAATACATAAGCCATTTCAGTAGGTACAATGTCAAGAAGGTACAAGTAGGTACAAGATATCTTATATCCAAATATTCAATACGGACAATATTGATTACAAATGTGTAATAGTTCGTCCTAAGCTTACTGTGCAGGGCGGATGTCCATGATGGATATTCCAGTTTCCTTGTCACCATTTAGGATGGTATGAATGATTGGCGATGCACCTCGCCATCTGGGAAGAATACTTGGATGTACGTTAAGAATTCCACTACCGCAAACAGATAAAAATCAGCAATAAAGCAAATGACATCAAACAATATTAAATGATGTCTAACTGTTATGCTGTTGCATATCTTGACCAATAACTATACAGATCTGCAATAGAGACATTACAGACAATATATTCTAACTTAGATGATTTTTGCCAAGACATCAATACAGCCACTGTTTTACTTTCTTTCTGTTGATCAGCCAACAGTACAAAGTTACAAAGATATGTAAGTGAGTGAGTGAGTGAGTAAGGTTTAACATCTCGCCCGACACAGTATAGGTCATTTCGGGGATGACCTTTCCAGGCAATTGTGCACACATACGAACGCACAAACACATAATGAAACACAAAATTAAACTTTAACTTTTACAGGAAAAAAACTAGATAAAGAACACATAAAACACAAAAAAAGTCAATCCTAGCCTAAAATTGTAAGAACTGGCCATTATTAGTGTGCATACGTAACAATAATGGTAGTTCTAATAATCTTCCCTGTTATCCTCCACATTCCACACAGTCATTAAATACAGATTGCTGTCTATTGGAGGACAGGAGAGTCAAACGTATGTAAGCCTGTTTATGTACGATAATATACAGGTAAGTTCAAATTTACTTTACAATTTGTTCATCAGTTCAGCTGCATTTCTGCTGTTACGACAATGACGGCCGAATAAGAGAAAAGACAGGATTTACAAAAAATCCTATTCCAAAAATTATCAATGGTCCACATTACTGAGAAAATGGCAAGGAAAACTCCAAAGCATCAGCAAACATTACCTTAGCTGCATCTTTTAGTCACGAACATCCTTTTAACATTTGTGCCTTAACACTTTAACGTACAATGCACTGGAATAATGAGAACCCACACTTACTACGGAAACAAATCAATAATTCTCTTTGGAATAAGGTGACCAAATGAAACAACGACACCGACATCATAAGAACTGGGACTAGCTTGCCACGGCCATTCGTGTATCACTAGACCAGCATCAAGAGCATATGATCCAACCACACACTACGACAGAGAACAGATCAACTTGTAACAAACTCCTTTACCATTCTGTACACAGTGCAACTTGATTCTTTGTAACAATAGTGTGTTGAAGTAAACTAAGTGAGGTGGCACACCCTGTACATTGGCAGGTAGGTACCATGTAACCATATCTGTATGTAACCAGCCACCCAAATCAACTCAGCCTGGCCATCCCTCCGTGGGTAGGTGCAACGAGCACCAGCGAAAGCTGGGATGTAAACAGGCACACCGTGCGATGGACTAGCCCTGTGTCTGTGGTCACACTGCATCTTAAACTGGTGTTTGGCTCAGGGCTAAAACAAGTAATTTGAGCAAAGCTCACGTGACGTGCAATAGCAGTGGTCCTGCCACCTTGGCAGTCAATGTACAGCAATAAAATCATAATGCATCTTGAAAAAGTACTAAAATTTGAGCCTTTTGAAGCCTCCATACGAAGGACTCCTGGAATTTAAAAGGTCGATATTTAGATAGTTAAAAATGTGTGTTCTATGCTAAAAATTTCATATGCAAATTGTCCAGGACTATCTCCAACCATTTCGGCGCAATTCACTCTTAACATGTGTGTTGCAGCCTGAAATTGCGAAAAATTCACCAAAAACCTCTATTTTGGGGGTCCAAGGTCATTCAATGTCATCAATGTTGACACCCCTACGAAGCTTGTCACTATTATCTGCAACTGTTTTCATGCTAGAGAAGGCAATATCAGTACCACTTTTTAGAGGGGTGCCCCTCTTTGATGCTGGTGTGCGCAGGCCTCTTTGAACCTTGGGGGTCGGCGCTTGGACTGCTAAAATCTGTGGTTAATGCTGAAAATTTCATACGCAGGTTGTCTTGGTATATCTTCAGGCATTTCGTTGCAATTCACTCTTGAAATGTGCGCTGCAGCCAAAAATTATGAAAAATTTGCTAAAAACCCCTCTTTTGAGGGTTCAAGATCATCAATGTTGATAAATTTAAAAAGCCTGTCACCAGTACTTATGATAAGCAGCATATCTGTACCTATCTGCAACCATTTTCACACCAAACGAGCCAATGACTTGGCAAAATAACATCTTTTTAAAAGGGTACCCCTATTTGACGCCCTCATTCGAGGGGAACCCCATACCCAGAGGCAAAAAATTTTGTTGCAAGAAACTAGAGTCCTTGGGGCAGCCCACAGTGAAGATTTTGGGATCCTAGCTTGCAGCATTTTGATACAGATCAAGAGTGTGACAAACGGACAGACAGACAGACAGACGGACGGACGCCCAGGCCATGGCTATCACACGTAAAAATGATTATGAGACACCGCCCTGTGGGCTTCATAGCTTGGGAAAGACTTTGTCTATACACAACAAGAAAAAATCAAAAGTAAAAAAATAATGGAGAAATGCAGTGACAATTCAAAACGTAAGACTAATGACGTACTTGGCTTGTTGGTACAACAACTTCTAGCAATGAAACAAGTTTCCTATCACCTGCAAGCCTGCACACACCAACAATTCTGCTGTGCCAAATGTCTGTATAATAAGGACGTGACGAAGCCGGAAAATATTCACATTTGTCGAATGTGAATATTAAATTTACTATTCGTCGAATAACGAATACGAATGCGAATAGTCACTCAGTCTCAAGGAAACTCCACTGCACCTGAATTTCAACAAAGTGAAACATCTAAAGTAGTTGCTCAGTGTTCAGTCAGAAAAAAAATCAATATAGAAGGCAAAGTTCAGTTGAATCAATCAAATTCCATTAAAAAAATGAAACATCCACAGTGTTCTGTGTTTTCTTCAGTCAGTATCCTCTATCTAAAGTTGAGTTAAATTCAGTCAAGTTGCAATAGTATTCTGCATGTGCTAAGTGTCTTTTAATGTGTTTTATCAATGTGATTTCTTTTAGCAGGCCTAGTGTGCTTTTATTAGTTTTTAGTATATGGGCAACCGTAAGTGCACTGCCTGGTTGTCCAACCTTACTGTTTTTATGTTATCTGTGTATTTATATGTGTGTTTAAGGCAAATTACAACACAACAGAATAGAATACAAAATATTCGCATTCAAAAGAAATGCCACCAACTATTCGTCAAATATCAAATAGCTGAAAAGTGGTCAATATTCGCATGTTTGAAGAACTCCAACTTTGCTAGAGTAAGTCCAGTTAGGCAGGGCAAGATCACCTAAAATGTAGTTCAGAGAAATGTTCAAACAGTGACTGTAACATCAAATGAAGAAAGCTTTAGACTATGTTAGTGATTATTAACTAAAGTCAGCTTGTAAAGACGCCATATGCATAGCCCCATCTAAGGTTACCCAAATGATTTTTGCTGTTTTAGAAGACTGAAAATATCATCACATCGTCCTTACATACAGTTGTAAACTGGTAAGTTTTTTACGTATACCAATAAACATTCAGCAGCATAAAAGGCAAATTGCCAGTGCATCATTCTCAATGATGTAAGCTGAGCAAATACATGTGGAAAGACTGCAGTCATAGCTGTTAGACGATACAAACATAACAGAGCTAAGATATAAATGACTTAGTGATTTGTACCAGAAACTGGGTACCTGGACCGGACCCGATTCTAAAATTTATTACCCGGTTCCAGATCTAGGTAATCAGTACCAGTTTTTTTGCATTGATTATTAATGAAACCCATGAAAATTTCGATACTTGTAGCCTCTGTGGCACAATTCAGTACCACAGAGATTCATCTTCAGCCATTTTCGTTCATGGACTATGCATATGGTATCACAGACACATTATAGAGAACTTCAACTTGTTTAAGTTTGACCATTTTCTAAAGAAAAACAGAAATAACTTTCTGGAAATTATTGGGTAATTACACGTCACTTCATTGTCGTTATAGCTTTATTTGCTTTAAAGCTAAAACGGGTAATGCTGCAAATCACTAAGCTGACTAAACTTCAAATGAGTTCATAATGAAAACAGATAACAGTTAAACTCTATTTACCGGTTTTCATTCAGAGCTTTCAAATGAACAAGTGCATAATCATCAGTACCAAAAAACACGGTTCTCCAAGGTGGTGAATGCTGCAGTCTGTTTTGAATACCGGCATGGAAGTAACGACAACAGTAACTTTCGGCATTCCTTAACCAACGACTGTAACCATTACAAACATCACTAGTCTGTGTTTTTCTGTGAAGAATATGCCCAGCAATGGGCAGACGCCATATGCAGCCAGAAATATACTTTATCAATGACGAATCACCAGATATCACAGCCTGTCGACATGCTCCCTGCATTTCAATGCTACTTATGTAGACATCAGATCAATAGTATTGCTTAACCTGGCATCATACACTAGTCAGCTGCCGACTATATCTACAAGCAAAACAATATGAAACACAAGGACTTGTCCAGTCTGTTGCCAATAATGTACCACATAAACATTCTACAATACTGTGTGTGTAACAAAGGAAGATCAACAGTTACAGCTATATGCAATCTCAGACAATTGCAGTTTGCACACTATATTATCTAGTCAAATCAATCATTTATCTGCTCAGCAGATAGAAGTAAACAGTTGTTATCTATGTAAATATAAAGCCAGTGAGATGGACAACAAGACTCTTGACAACTGCCCTTGAACCTAGCCCTACACAGAATGAGAATCTATAACCCTTTAAATAAGAAAACTAGTTGAGTCAACATTGACAACAAAATGTTTAAAAGCTGAAAGACTTTCAAAACTAACAGAAGCTGATAAACTGTTCCACACATTTATTACCCTGCAGAAAAAGAAATGCATTCTGACTATTTGAATTATGGCTTTTTCGCCCCTTTGTCGTTTCGCCCCCTGGCTGATTCTCCCACTGTGCCTGGCTGATTCGCTCCCTCAAGTTAGATGATTCGCCTCCATTGAATAATATTGGTTTAGTGTAGACTAAAGGCACGATTTCAGTAGGTCAAACGGTCGATCGTGGTTACATTTGCGAAACCAGTCGTGACTTCTGAGAACCGTTTGAGCTAACTGACAAACAATGTTCGCCGAACAAGTTAACCGATGCTAGTAGCTGTTTACGCTTTTTGTTTCAGCTATAAAGCTACTAACAGAACATCGCGACGCCGGCCAGTTACATTTATATATTTATTATGAACATCGTACACAAGGTAAAAACAAACGTGCAAAGCAAAAATACTGAAAAATAAAAAAATTTTAAAAAATGAAAAAAAGTAATTCCAGGTAATTCCAGAGTTACTAGTTTTGAGCTACTGCAGCCTGGGGCCGGATGCATAATTAGCGTTTTGTAAACATTCGTGATTTGGATGGCTGTCGGCTATTCACGAAACAACTCGTCACCGGAAAAGTTCATGCCGTTTGGCATGTCTGACCTACCAAAATCACGCCTTAAAAATTTTGTTTTTTAGTTTATAACATATTTCATTTTGTTTTGGTTTATAGAAATCAAAACAACAACTATGCACAGCAAATCGTCACTTACGCAACTGACTAGTAGTCCTAGTCATTTAAATTAACGTTAACGTCATAAAAGATTAAGCACAATAAGTGATCGCAACAGGAAAAAAAGTCAGTCATCTCAACCTCCATGGCAGCGAATCATAGAACGAAAATAGCTACAATTTTCTGACAAACACGTCTGCAAATTTCTGACATAGCCTCATTCCGACAGACCTTAAAACTTCAGACTTAATTTCAATTCTGTATTTACCCAAAACCGAATTCTAGCTGCACATATTGCATTTGTGGACAAAAATAACACGAATTACAGAACGGGGGCGAATCGTCCAAAGTGAGGAGGCGAATCAGCCAGGGGGCGAATCATCCATAGAGCAGGGGTGAATCATCCAAATGGCGAATCAGCCACTGGGCGAAAAAGCCAGGGGGCGAACAAGCCAAAAGGCAAATCAGCCAGGGGGCAAAAAACCCAAAAAAACAAAAAAGCCACGGGGCGAAAGAGCCAAGGGGCGAATCAGCCAGGGGCGAAACGACAAAGGGGCGAAAAAGCCAGACACCGACTATTTCATCTAGCACGCTGACGGCCGCCTGCAGATAACAATTGTTCGCACTGATCGCACTAGTTGTTTTGCAAAAGCTCACCATAAGTTCGCCTAGCAATAGATGCACAAACCTAAAACATGATACATATAAAAATCATTAATACAGAAATAGATTTATAACGAGAATACGCATAACTTAGCGGGAGTGGAGCAAAAAGTAAACAAAACAATGCAAAGGTCAAGGCCATGAGAATTAAGATAATAAGTAAACTGAAAGAGCAATGGGCTATACCAGCTCTCCCTGACGAGCCAGCACAGTATACAGAACACGTTCTATATACTGTGGAGCCAGTGACACTCCAGTTTAATCAGCATTAATTTCTGCACCTAAACATTTTTTTTGCATTTAGCACTACCAGCGCACCCACACAACCACCAATAGTTAAGAGTCTTAAACTTGGTATCAACGTTATTCTTGTTCTTTCGACAATGGTGAAACTTAACACCAAGTCTACAATATGTTGAAAACTGTGGTTTTAAACTAATAAAATTTTACCAAAAATGACTTCAAGTCTTCAACCATATTGTAGCTTTTCTTTTGTCTACGTAGAATGTGCATCGCAACCGTTACCATGGTGAGAACTCAAAAATCATGTTAAAAATATATAAATTAAGTTTGGCATTGGTATAGCAAATAGCACAACGAATAAAAAATAGAACTTCTGATCTTTTGATACGTCAAAAACCCTACATTTTCAAGCCATAGTTGGTGGGCTGTGGTGGAAACATCATCTTCCGATCAAGGCCTTCTCCAAATTCCTGCAGGAATTCCCGGGAATTTTGCGAAAATACAGATTTTTGCATTTTCCAAGCATTTTTCATCTAGGAAACGATCTAGATTATCGTTTTAGATGCATCTAGGCATATTAGCAAATAGGAATTTATCGATTATTAGCGATACGAACGAATATTGTGCACTAATACATCACTATAGGTGATTCCAGTAGTATGCTAATATGCAGGGATGTGCCAAATACTTGAATACTTGATTACTCGTATCTGAAATTAGACTCGAGTGATTTTAAGAAAATGTGAAAAATTGGTTCGAAAAATAGACATGCATGTGCGATAATGTGATCGATCGAGCATGTGCGTGTTTGACTCTTTTTGAAAACCGTTGTTGCTACCGTATGCTAATAAGTGCATATACCCGGTAATTTAGTTTTATTTAATGTAGATTTTTGGGATTTAAAAAACAGGTACATTTTTCACTTTTAAAAATGACAATTCCCAGTGGCCCTGCTTCGGACAAGTTTAATGTGTGCAAAATAATGTAAAAACTAAAAATTTCAATGAAGATGAAATCTTCCAGGCGAAAAAAATAATGGACGTTTTTTCACATAGGCCCCTATAATACCTATAAAACAACATCACTTTTCTAATAGGAATGCTTTTGCTACTGTACTATGTG
>Ga0209671_1003770_pt1 | contig 14750 bp, 12 predicted proteins | sample WorMetHERISLAND2_2_FD_187401 | JGI IMG/M metagenome (GOLD analysis project Ga0209671, IMG submission 187401) | Marine gutless worms symbiont microbial communities from Max Planck institute for Marine Microbiology, Germany - Olavius geniculatus... | ecosystem: Host-associated > Annelida >... | reverse complement strand
AGTCGAGATATCGGTGGGGGGTATTTTTCCCCCCATTGAGTAACAACGTGTGTAAAAAATCTGTGAGTAAATGAAGGTTAATACCATTTATGACACTTGTGAAATAGGGTTATTGTTTTGATAATGTCAGGGAAATTGCCATTCCATGATTGAGTCAGGAAATTTTGCTACAGAAAACCTGTAGGAACCCTGGAATATTATTGTATCGCATTGTGGTGATTATTTCAGTTAACACAAAGCAACAAAACTAAAGTATGTCCACGCAAGATCACTTTCATCATGGCACACTGGTCCATGACACTACCTCAGTATACAGAACTCATGCAACAAATATACATTCACATTAAGTATAAAAACTGTCACGACACAAGTAAGTCAGTAAACAGGAAGTTACATGTACAGCATGTACCATTTCTAGCAATTACATCAATATAAATGTTTTTACGCACGACAGCGGCACTATAGCGCATCTTAGCCATCGCAATTCTGTCTGTCCGTCTGTCAAACGGGCAGATCAGTCAAAAACGGTGCAAGCTAGAATCACCAAATCTTCACTGTTGGCTGCCAGGAAGACACTAGTTTCAGGATTCGTAAAGCTTTTTCATAAATTTAAAGGGGGTCACCCCGAGCTAGGGCGCTAAATGAGAGGGCAAGGAAAATCTGCAATTTTTAGCCAGTATGGCTGTGCGAGGCCAGTCGCACCCTCTGGCGAATGTAAATGAAATGCAATAGATGCTTAATGTCAATTGCTGGGATCGGTGAGCTTAGATTTTGTTAACACTGGGCTTTCAAACATGCACTGCTGTCGTGTGTTCCCCTTTGGTGTTAGCTGGGCTTTTCAGGAAAATGAAGTCCAAACATGTATGAGAACATGTTGAAGTGTGCTACAACAGGATGTTTATCTCTGAAAAGTTAAGTGCATAAACCACAGCGAAATCACTTGGTATCCAAGTGTATCAGCCGATGTTTTCTCAACTGAGTGGCTTCACAGAAACGCTTCGGGCAATCACTGCAAACGTACGGCTTTAAACATTCATGCTTCTGGCGTATATGTCGCTTAAGGTGACCCCTGTATGCAAATTTCTTCTCACACATGTGACACGCGAACCAAGTGCCTTCACCGTGTAATTTCAGCAGATGTGCCTTGAGATGGTCACGCCAAGTAAAACGCTCGGAACAGTGTTCACATGAGTACGGCTTTGCACCAGTGTGAGTATAAACATGGCGATTGCGATCGCGTTTGGCAGAAAACAGCTTTCCACAGTATTCACACTCATGGGGTTTGTTAGCATGACTATGGTTGTGTAAGTCACTGGGAGTGCTGAAACTTTCATTACACAGGGAGCACTTGTACGGTTTGTCTTCCGTGTGGACTCTCATGTGTCTCTGCAGATGGTGGGATTCACTAAATTCTAATCCGCACACGTTACATTTCTCTATGGTCTTAACCCTATTGTGACTAGTAACATGGTTGACAAGGGATTGCTTACCTTTGAAACGCATACCACACACTGAGCAGGCAAACTGTTTCATATCTGAGTGTGTCGACTGATGCTGCTTCAGTTCAAGTACTGAACAAAAACGCATCGGACATTTACCACAAGTATATGGCTTAACACCCGTATGACGACGTAAATGTATCTTAAAGTAAGCTGCACCACTACTGAACTTCTTGTTGCAAATGTTACATGTATACCAAGTACCTTCATTGTGTGACTTCAGCAGATGTAATTTAAGCTCGGAGTGAGATTTAAAACAATCTGAACAGTGTTTACACGAGTATGGCTTTGCACCAGTGTGATTATGCATATGAAGCTCCAGCAAATATAAATATTTATATGGCTTTCCGCAGTGACTACAGCCAAATGGCTTTATGCTGCTGCTGTGTACATAGCTATGATGTCTCTTCAAGTTACTGCCTAAAGTAAAGCATTCACCACACACTGAACACTTGTACCGTTTAATTCCGGCATGAATTTCCAAATGCTGCTTGAGATTATCTTTGGTATTAAAGGCTTTGCCACAAAAGTGACATTTGTGTGGTTTCTCTCCAGTGTGAATCGTGATGTGTCTGTTGAGATGAGCACGACATGTAAATCGTTTGCTACAGACAGTACATATAAACGGTCTGTCTGAGCAGTGGTACTGCCTACGATGCCTTGCCAGTGCAATGCTACTTTTATAGTGTTGGCTGCATTCGGTGCACTTGTGTTTGTCTGTGTGAACATTCTTATGTCTACCCAGTACAGCGGGTGATGAGAAACCTTTCTTGCATTCGTCACATTCATACAAATTCTCTCTCTTGTGTCTCAGTTTGTGTGTACGCAAAAGCTCTTCTGATTCAAATCGAACCTCACACACCGTACACAAATAAGGTTTCGGCTTGTCATAATCTGGATGCTCAGTGACATCATAATTATCGGATTCGGCGATATCATTACTATCATCCTCAATCTTCACCCCAAATGAACTTTCGCCTGCATAATATGCATGACAGAAAATGCTGCATAGTGTAACTGCTGTGTAAAACAAAATTTTCACTGCACTGTCAGCACTCATGTGATTCTAATGAAAGATGCAATCATGGGCAGTGACTCTAGGTGGGACAAAGCAGACATGTTCAGAGGGGATCGGGAACAAAACTGAGGACAAAACAAAGGCTGCTACCCCCCCAACAAACGATTTTCATGCAAACATAGGTGTCATATACATAGACATAATAGTTTCCTTGGATCTATCGCTAAAATTTCTTTTTATTACCCCAAGCATCCTATTAGCTCCCGCACTTTTTTTACTGCCTGACTACATTGTTTATCCCACTTCAAAGTAGTAGCCTACTTGGCTCAGTTGACTGAAACAATCATCACTGTCGTTGGATGAAATTTTCCAGCTTAAAATCAGTTGTAACTGCAACAGTATATACCTAACCAATGTCCAATAATAAGTAACTTGATATCAAACTCCTACAATATAACTGAAAACTGCAAGATGCTGCAAAAGATAAACATACCAGTACTTGGCTCACTTTTTACAACAGCAAGCAGACTCATCAGTCTACAACAACATGCATCACAGTCAGCAATAATATTAAAATTTCCGAAGTATTAATAACATGAAATAGCTGTACAATATTACAATCACCAGATGAAAACAAACAAAAAAACCTGTTAAAGGTAAAAAGTAAAAAGGTATTTAAAGTAAAGTCCAACACTTGCCATAGCGCTTCTTATCAGAAGCCCAGAAACACTTAACAATCTTGGAAGTGGCAGCTGATTGGCATGGGCTAACGATACCGCAGCGCAGTATGCGGCCGTCCATTGCCTGCCTAAGCAAACAAATGGACTAGCAGACATACCACCGCTCCAATCAGCCACATTAGGACTTCACCTCGTAGCTCGTAAGCTACTACTCGTTTCCCATCCCACAAACGATAGAAGGCTGAGTTGGCCAGAGCACACAGTAGGTTAGCAACTTGCTCAAGGTTGCTTGCAAATGCTGGCAGTGAGAACCAAACTGCAACCTGAAAGTTACGAGTTGACACTAACCACTAGACACTTGCACCTACACAGGCAAGTAGGTGGGTGTGGACAACTTGCCCAGGGTTATTACTTGGTAGCGCATCGGCTGGGCATTGAACTGTGAACCTTTCGGTCTCGTATCCAACGCCCCAAGGGATGAGCCACCAAGCCACCATGTTAAGAACTGGAAGCAGTTAATAAACGTATTAAATCAGAGAAGATCCATAAATGACATCACTCGCAAGATGATCTGTACATACCACTACTGGAAAAGAAGAAAAAATATTCACGCAGTACACACTAAAATGCCCTCATATTTTCAATGAAAATAAGTGTGTGCACGTTAAAACTAGCCAAGTGCCACATCCAGAACCACTTCCAATATACAAACACTAATGGCAACCCCTATCCTTGACCCTATCTCTAACCATAAATCTATTTTTAAAGGTAACACTAAATAAGAAAACTGTTACACACCGAATCACTAAAGCCACCAGATTTACTGGTGGCCTAAGTAAGCACAGGCAAAAGCCATATAATGCTTACTATCCTAATAACTAAGGTTAACTATGTGTTTCCAGTTGCAGTTCCCATTTCAAACAGTTTTTAAATTAATTTATTGTATTACTGGTTACACAAACGTCAGACAGTGCATTCCAGCGATCAATTACTCTGTTGCTAAATACATACTTTCTCAAATCTAATCTACTACATTTTTTATATAGTTTCTTTGAATGACCTCTTCTTTGACCTTCATCATATGTAAAAAAATAAATCTGATTGCAAATTATAACAGCCATTAATAACTTTAAATGTTTGTAGTAAATCATTCCTATGCCTTCTTTTTTCTAATGTCATTAAGTTTAATTTTTTAATACGTTCTTCGTAATGCAAATTTCTTACATCATCAATCAATTTAGTTGCATGATGTTAAACTCCCCCAACTAACTCAATATCCTTCTGATAATACAAGCTCCAAATTGATACACAATACTCTAAATGTGGTCTTAGAAGAATTTTGCATAATAGTTTCCTTGGATCTATCGCTAAAATTTCTTTTTATTACCCCAAGCATCCTATTAGCATCCTATTAGCTTTTTTAACCGCCTGACTACATTGTTTATCCCACTTCAAATCTTTACTCACAATTACTCCCAAATCCTCTTCTTCCTCTACTGTTTCCAATTTATTGCCACACATATAGTAGTCAGTATGACAGTTGCTATGTCCAATGTGTATAATCTTATATTTGTCGCCGTTAAATAGCATCTGCCAGTCTACCGACCATTTTACCAAATTCTTCAAATTATTACGTAAACTTTCAATATCCTCCTGTGAGTTAACAACCCTATATATTTTTGTATCATCGGCAAATTTTAAAACTTAACATGCAACTGACCCATCTATGTCATTAATATAAATTAAAAACAAAATTGGCCCTAATACCCATCCTTGTGGAACTCAACTTAAAACATCTTTCCAACTGGAACACTGACCATTCAATGTAACTCTTTGCTTCCGACCAGATAGCCAATTCTATCCACAGTAACAACTCACCCCTAACATATAACATATATGTGCAGCTAACTTATGTTGTAATCACTTATGCAAAACCTTATCAAAAGCTTTTTGAAAGTCTAAATAAATAATATCCACAGGATACCCAGAATCTACGTAATTAGTAACCTCTTCCAAGAAGACTAATAGATTCGTTAAGCAAGACCTATTTTTGACAAAACCATGTTGTGTATCCTTCATTGATTTATAAAGATCCAAATTTTGTATAACTTTATCCCGTGTCGTGACCCTCTGTTGCCTAATTAAACAGCTTTGTATACTTTAAATAACACGTAACGCAATATTGACTGTGTAAATGAAGTAACATCAAAATGATTGAACACACATTTCACTCGTTCTTTTTAGTTTGACCACCGGTGCTGTATTTAGTTTCCAATCATCCATGACGTTCACGTTCATCAATTTCTGATGACAGAAATTGATATAAAGTTACATTTCTTTGTACACTAGCACTATCACTACAGAGACTATTCTATGATCTATATACACCAACAAAACCTAAAATCACTCAGCGGAAACGGAAAACAGCACAATACAAAATGGCTCCCGAAGAAAAGCCGACTTGCATTTGAAATTAAAAAGTGTATCGCAGTGATGGGCCAATATCACAATTTTAATTTCGATATGATATCGTGTGTTGTGACAATATCAATACGATATTGAACTGTACCTCGCTGGCCTCTCGCTTTTCTTGTTATAGTTCTATCATATGTCTACAAATTACAGCTGGAAAGAATACAATGCCAGGACAAAGCTCGGTGAAAGATCATCATGATAGTCTTTATTAAAGCAATCACCAGACACACGCTGTTAAACACAATGCCTAAGTAAGTAAGTAAGTAAGTATGTGCATATTTAAAGTGCACAATGTCAGCCAGTGGCCGAATCTGAGGCACAACATATTGACATGCTAAAAACAACTAAAAACAGTCTTTGTACAATACACGTACATAAAAAATGGACTCATCAATATTATTTATTTTAGAGGAAACTTCGTAGTTATGTGGTCGCGGACGTGTTCAATATGGTGTACTGCGCTCGGTTGGTAAGAGTGGTCGAAGAAGATGAATGTATATATAGAGCGAATAGAGCGAAACAGTTGTTCATCGGCCTGTTCACAGAGTGCAGCAACATTGGGCAAAAAATCATCGGTATAATAGCCTGATTTGCCAGCTCGTCTCAAGAAAGCCTCCAAACTATTCTTCTTGCTAGCATTGGCAAAGCCCCACCAAGCGGGGAGAGCACAGTGCAATTTATTGACCACAGTTGGGGGTTGGGCTCCCTGGACGCCTAATAAAATCGCCAAAATTTGTTAATTCGCGTTATTTGGCAAACTGCTTGTTTATCATGTCTCAGGTAAATTGAACACTTATGACCTGGGTTAGATGTTCAACAATTTTAGAAAATTGTAAAGCATGTGATTCATTCATCCTGGTGTGCCTATCTCAGCTCTTTGCCTGGTAAAATTAACCAAACTTGGAACTACCTACATCATGGCAAATTGTTCCACACATTCGGTATTCTTTGAATAATATAACATAATATTGGCAGATGGTATCATTTCTTTTACCTCAATTGTTCTATTTTTCAATCATAATTATAAGCTTCTTTTACAGCAAACACAGTCAACTGTGTGTGGTTTATTAAAAACAACAATGAAACGACCATTAACACAAATGTGAACTATTTGTTAAAGTATTTTATCCATAACATACCATGTCAGGTACAACAAACAGAATGACAAGAAACTATCCACTCATCTGTAATAACAAGAAATTTGAACTAATGCTCACGAGACGCGCGAAAGCCTATAGCAGTTCCGGTTCACTAGTTTAGCTGAAAATTGGGGTGTTTACGCTAAGTTAATATACGAATACCAAACCCAGCTAGGAGGTCTGGAGGATCACTGTTAGCTCCTCCAGCGGGGTTTGGGGTGAAGCCGCAGCTGAAATCGAATGTGGTGCATTTTAGTCTTAAAATGTGACATCTGGTGGCAACAGTTTTAATAATTTTCCTGAGAATCAACGGACTAAATATAGTGCAGTTTAAATAATAAATGCAAATCTGGGCTACGTTAGTTGCCAAATGAACAATGTGGTCATTATACACACTGACTAATGCAAACATCAGCGGCCAGTTGCCTAAATTGTGGCTATTTTACAGTGCATACTGTTTTGGAGGACAATAAGCTCAATAATAGCCAAATAACGTATTTATACTTTTAGTGTGATTTATTTAGTCATGGACTTGGTGGAGAAAAGTGTCGACAATGAGTTGGCCAGCTACAGGGGGTCTGGGTTGGGGTTGCTGGGATCTGGGCAAAGCCCAGCCGAAATCGAATTTGGTGCAATGTAACATCTTGTGGCAAAAATTTTAATTATTTTTTTCTGAATTTATTAATAAGCTTTTCAGCAGAACATAGCTTAAACTGTTCACTTACGCATAGAGGCGCAAGGGTCTGGGGGCATCTCCATCTTAGATCCGCCACATTTGCCGTCTACCTTGGTCCCAGGCTGGGCAGGGTGTCTCTTCAAGCTCCAGGTACTTTTAATTCTCTGATATTATATATCCAAATCTTTTACGGCATGCTTATGTTGCACTTACCCATGTCTGTAATAGGCCCTGAATACAATCAGTTGCATTATTATTATCAATAATTATTGCACGTAAGACTTTTTGCCGTCCCCTAGAAAGTGCCGCCCGGTGCGAACTGCTCCCCACACCTCCCTCGCTATGCCACTGGTTGACAGTCACAACAAATAAGCAATACAGTTGCAATAACACTGAATAATACATACAAAGAATATACAATGTAAAAACTATAGACTACTCAAGCTCATGCTTTTGCCATCAGTAAGATAAACAAACAGCTATATGATAAACACTAGGAAAACCCAATTCTCAAACTCTGAAGCAAAACAGCTTAAAAATGGGTAAAAATTATGCCAACAAAACCAAGATAGCTACGATGTATTCATGTCCCACGACAATGAACAGAAATCACATCACAAGAAAACGCATAAGGCACTTCAGGAAATGTATCACATGCACACCAATACAAATACATATAAAAATACAGAACACGGGACATACTATTGATATTATCAGTGAAACAAAATGGCTATACCAGAGAATTTTGGGCTCTTCTGGTTCTTCAAAAGAAAAAGCATTTAATGTATTGGCAACCCATCTCAGAGCTATGCAGCATCAGGGAACAACACAAGTGAATGTGCCCCACCGTAACCCGAACCAAGCAGACCAGTACTTGATTTACTTACCCCATAGGGACGGAAGGCTGAGTTAACCTGGGCGATTGGTTATAGACCGAGATGGTCTAACTGTCCGCAGACAGTCACTCATCATAGCTGTAACCACCAAGTCATAAGCTTATGAGCTTATGAACAAAAGATCGTGGCCATGGCCTTGAAAGAGTTTGGCATTTGCCGCGGCCTCTAGTCACTTCTAAAAATGTGCTTGTGCTCTGTGCAATGAGTTTTTGGTATTTGTGTGACATATCCATTGCAACATTAAATAGGGTGATCACTCTCCAGATACTAGAAAATTCTGACAATTCCTGATATTTTCCTGATATTTCCCTGATGATTCAGAGCACTCGTGACCACTAACTGGCACTCAACTAGGGTAACCTAACCCCAGTACTAACTAAAATATAACATAAATATGAACATAAGAACTAAAACATAAGTAAGCAACATACAGCAAGAAACAACATACAATAACTGGCATAGGGTACTAAATGACTGACACTAACAAGAAAAGCCTAGCTAATGCAAAGGGAACGTGCAACAGCAGTGCATGTTTGAAGGCCCGGTGCGAACAAAATCTAAGCTCACCGATCCCAGCAATGATGTTTCATTTACGCTTGCCAGAGGACACAACTGGTCTGCTGAGCCGTACTGGCTTAAAAGTGCAAATTTTCCCCACCCCCTTATTTAGTGCCCTCACTCAGGGTGACCCCTTTCAAATTTATGGAAAAGCTTTACGGATTCTGAAACTAGAGTCTTCCAGGCAGCTGACAGTGAAGGATTGGTGATCCTAGCTTGCACCATTTTTGACTGATCCACCTGCGTGACAGACAGACGGAGGGACGGACGGAATTGTGATAGCTAAGACATGCTACAGCAGTAGCTGCTGTTGCGCATAAACAGCCCATTGATACAATTTTTAGGCAAGCGTTTTAGGCAATTTCCCCCGACAAGATTTTTTTCCTGTTTTCCCTGTTGGTGGTCACCTTGATTAAAACTCTGCTTGTCTGAGCACTTATAGGATTTGTTACAGTTTGAATAAGATTAAGCTGGCTTTTGATGCACAATACAAAAATGTCATACATTACTTTGCTTACTTACTTGACCTTCGTCTCAAGACTCCTGGTCTGGCCTTGACCTTGATCTTGAAGGCCACTTGCTTTGCCTTGGCCTTAACTCTGAATAAGCTGAACCCATCCATCCCAGAGTTCAGTGTTCACTTATCACAGACGTCAGGGTCAAGCAAACTCAGAATGTCTCCGACTAGATGCAAACTTCCGGTGCACAAAACCTGGACATGACTCGCGGACTTTACACACTCCGGTATTCCCCGAACCATCACGTCCTCCCCGCCGGCAGTGTCCCGGCCCGGCCAGTTCACCAGCAGCCGAGAATCCCGGCCACGGGAAACCCAGATCAGGCTGTCAGCGATGCAGTTGAACGTCATAGTCGGCATTGGCCTGTTGTGTTGCTGCGGCGGGGCCTGGGGTTTCCCCGTGGCATGCTGGGACTGTGATGTAGTGGGGAGAGCGGGGGAGTTGATGTGGGGGGATGCAAGTGGATGTTGGGAGGTGGTAGTTAAAAGGTCGTGCCAAATGGAACGGTTTTCAGCGCAGCGACGAAGTTGATCGTTCAACGTCACTTTCATATTCACCACGTCTGTAGGACAGCAGCAGCAACAGCAGTAAGTGTGTGATCCCATATGGCAGGTGACGCTCCGTAGCTCTGGAATGGGCTTCCATTAAGAGCTAAAACACCGCGTTTAACCTTTTTTAACACTTTAAATTTTATTATTCCGGTAGCGAAATTACCACTATTACTAAATCACGTAAAATGTTAATGTATGCAGTGCAAACTGAACATTGAAAACTGCTCCAATACTGAGAAACATTTACACCAGTATTGGTCTTTCGGAGCCTTTTTGTTTTCGACAGCCAGTGTAGGACATAAACTGAACTTTGCAGGACTATCAAAACGTTTTCCAAGACCTTCTCTAAAGTGGATGTCAGACAAACGACAAAGTCGGCCAACTTTTGTGGGCGTGGTTTAGTTGCTAAACAAAATCGGCCAACAAAATTGGTGAACCACGACACACAGCCGATATTTTCGTCTGCTACTTCATACGATATCAGCTAGCACAACAGCAGAATGCAGATTGCAAAATGATACTTGCATCACTTTTTCTGCATCTAATGAATGAAAATAAATAACAAACACAATAAATAACTAAAATAAATATTCATCCTCCGTTGTAAACAATCACCATGGCAACATAAACAAAATTTGTTGTCCGATACACAAAAATTCGGCCGACAAAATTGACGAAGATAGAACATGCTCGGGCGATTTTGCATGACACATGACAGATTTTTGTCGGGCGATTTTGTTGGGCTGATTTAGTCATTCGTCTGACATCCCCTTAAGCCAGCCAACGTTTAAATACAAAAAACAGCAGTTAATCCAATGCACAAACTTCTTCATAAGCGGAAATCTATCTCATCATAAGTACGTGCTACGCTTGTGTTACGTGTTGTTTATTTTGAGCCCCCAGTAAATTCATCTGTGATCCACGATTTTCATTTTCCAAGACTTTCCAGGACCAAACTTATTTTCTGGCACTTTCCAGAGGCCAAAAAATCACCTAAATATCCCCCCAGAACTTCCCAGGAGGCGTGGTAATCCTGATGTCAACAAACGGACATGCAGATGAACAGGCTGGACCTGTAATGTGGCCTACTGATACTAAAATCATCAGCAGCAGTAATTAAAGACTAACTGAGACGAACCTTCGGAGCGTTGGCCGAACAGATGTTGAATGTTGGGACAGAAGACAGCACAGTCAAACCCACAGCTCTGTCAAACAGCAAACACAAACACTCCGCTTTTATTCAGCCCAACTGCCATCTTTCTTCAATTACTCCACACTAGTCACGAAATGTCACTTTTGGCCACTTTGTAGCCAAAACTCCACTTCCAATTTCCTTGCCAATTTCCTTCCCTTCTTTCCCTTTCCTTCTCTTCCCTTTCCAGCAGACTGATGACCGAACATTTTGTTCGGTCCAACACCGACTCTGACTAACAGCATCTCATTTTACTGACTATTACCTGACGTTACTGTTTTTCAATGATTTACGTGTCCTGGCTGTCTATTATGACTTCGTGCCACATTAAAGTCCCTTTGCACATCATCATCATCCTTCCTCCTCTTTCCCCCCTTCCTACTTCTCTTCCCTTTCCTCACTCTCTCCACTTAATGGGATGTCAGACGAACGACAAAGTCGGCCGACTTTTGTGGGCGTGGTTCAGTTGACCAACAAAATCGGCCGACAAAATCGGTGAACCATGACACAAGGCCGATATTTTCGTCTGCTACTTCGTACAATATCAGCCAGCACAACAGCCGAAAAATAATACTTGCAGCACTTTTTGTCTGCATCTGATGAACGAAAATAATAACAAACACAATAGATAACTAAAATAAATATTCATCTTCCGTTGTAAACAATCACCATCGCAACATAAACAAAATTTGTTGTTCTATGAACAAAAAGTTGGCCGACAAAATTGTCGATGCTCTATCTTGGCTGACAAAATCGGGCGATTTTTGCATGACACACGACAGATTTTTGTCGGGCGATTTTGTCGGCAGATAAAATCGGCTGATTTTGTCGTTCGTCTGACATCCCCTTTGGAAGTATATGCCCTTAAAATATAGTCAAATGGTCTAAAAGAGCAACGCAAGCTCCCCCAACAAGGTCTAAGGCAGAGCCACATCCAAAATCAAATTTGGTGCATGTTAGCCTTCAAGTCTGACATTTGGAGGCACCAGTTTTACCAATGTTCCTGAAAGCTGCTTGGCCACAGGTCGAAGAACTATATGCAGTGACCCCACGTTCCCTGATAATTTGACCAATGACTGAAGCAGCCACTCCCCAGAAGTTCCCTGATTTTCTGCTGCAATCTTCCATGCAGCAATTTAAAAAAAAACATTGTAGCAACGCAACCGAAAGCACCAGGAAATGAAACATCTAAAGTACTATGCTAGCTGGAACTAGTACTCTCACGAACATTCGTGCTGCCACAAATTTGAAGTATTAATAAACAGTTTTACACCACAAAATATTCCCATGACATTTCTGCAATTTCTGAGAAATGAAAAATTCTGACGATTGAAAGTTTCAACTGACAACTGCACCGCCACGACACTGAAGAATAAATAAACAAGTTAATCTACGCAATCAGAAGTGAAATACAACAAGTAAAAACATCGTACCAGCAGAGATGTCATCAAGAGTTGTGGTTTGCGATCACCGGTAGAGTTAAATAACAAAATGCGTGCCACACAACCGCCACTAATACACATACAACATAACATTTGCATCAGCAACAACAACAACTACTGTTACTACTACATCTAGAGCGACCGCTACTGCTGCTGCTGCTACAGCAAATGAGTTGAATAATAACAAGAAATATTATTAGATTGTGACAAATTTAATGTACTCCTTGCGCGCATCATTTGCTTCTGTATTCTTTAAGGAGCTTTTTTGTTCCTTTGGCTTGTATTAGGACCTGGCGTCTAACTGAAACCCGTTTAATATTATATTAATAATGAGTGGCATCAAGGTCGTTATTGGAAATTGTCTCCACAAAGTTCATATAATATTGCTCGATTTTAGGAACTGAGACAAAAAAATTCCAATAACGGTCGATGACGCTAGTTGCCATTTGTCTTGTTATACCTCAATGCATGCGTGTATCTGGCATCATTGACATCATTGGTCACGTGACCAATCAACTCCAGGTAGTGATTGCAATCCCGGGATTGAATTCTCAATCATGGGATCCGGGATTAAGAAATTTGTAATCCCAGGATCCCGTTTCGGGATTAAGCTTACAAATATTGGTCGTTATTTTGGTATCCTTAATTGACTTACTTTAGGGCATATGCACACAATGTTGTATAGACCCCTACGGAATGTATATCCAAACTGTAGAGAGTGACGGTGACTGTCAAAATACAAATTACGGTGCACAGCATGGAGTAGTACTCAAGCACACATAAAAAATTTTTATTCATCACAAGGCCAAAATTCTTATTGCTATCATTTAACATGCAAAAAGTATAATTTTAGCCAATTTTTGTAATCCTGAAATCCCGGCATTCGTTACTAATATTGCACGCATCACCCGCTTAATATAGGCCCGGAAAACATGTCAATAATGCTAATTTAACTCATCATGTTATTGTAGTTATTGGACCGTTGCGCAAAATGGCCGACCGCAAACGTCTATAAAGTCGAGTCACACTAAAGTCTGAGTCCATCTCGTAGTTAACCGACTTCTAGCCAATTTTAGGCAAAAATTCTACAAATTTTGTTGCCATGACAACAAGAGTCAACCATGGTAGACTTACTAAAATTATTTATTTGCCCCACCCTCAAAAGCACTTGTTAAGGGGATGTCAGACGAACGACAAAGTCGGCCGACTTTTGTGGGCGTGGTTTAGTTGCCCGACAAAATCAGCCGACAAAATCGGTGAACTATGACACACAGCCGATATTTTCATCTGCTATTTCGTACGATATCAGCCAGCACAACAGCCGAATGCAGATTGCAAAATAAAACTTGCATCACTTTTTGTTTGCATCTAATAAATGAAAATAAATAACAAACACAAAAAATAACTAAAATAAATATTCATCTTCTGTGGTAAACAATCACCATGGGAACATAAACAAAATTTGTTGTCCGATATACAAAAAGTGGCCAATAAAATCGTCGATTTTAGCATGACACACCACAAATTTTTGTCGGGCAATTTCGTTAACAGATAAAATCGGCTGATTTTGTCGTTCGTCTGACATCCTTTTTAGATGCAAGAATCTTGGAGATATCTCGTATATATGTCAAGTTATAGCCAATTTTGTCCCAAATTTCGTTGCCATGGCAATGGGGGTCAGTCGGGCAAAAAATGCAATTGGCAGCATTCGATGGCCCATCTCTGAAAACCCCCTATAGACGCAAAAATCTCGCAAATATCTCCTACACAAGCCGAGTTATAGCTCATTTTGTCCTAAATTTCATTGCCATGGCAACGGGGGTCAGTCAGGGAAAAATGCAATTGGCAGCATTCGATGGCCCATCCCCAAAAACCCCCCTATAGGCACAAAAATCTCATACGCAAGCCGAGTTATAGCCCATTTTGTCCCAAATTTCATTGCCATGGCAACCAGGGAGGGGCCGGGGTAAAATTGAATAACACCATTAAATTGGCCATCCCCGAAAACCATACCCTAGAACCAAAAATTATGACTCTATCTTATACACAGCCAAAGTTTAGTTATGACTGTTTAAAGAATTGTTTAATTTTTCCCATAGGTGCCAT
>Ga0209671_1003767_pt1 | contig 14756 bp, 12 predicted proteins | sample WorMetHERISLAND2_2_FD_187401 | JGI IMG/M metagenome (GOLD analysis project Ga0209671, IMG submission 187401) | Marine gutless worms symbiont microbial communities from Max Planck institute for Marine Microbiology, Germany - Olavius geniculatus... | ecosystem: Host-associated > Annelida >... | reverse complement strand
AAACGTTTATGGGACCCGCCTGTAGAATAAAGAAAGTTAGAAAAATGAAAAAAAAGTTTTAAAAACACATATAATTTTTATTTTTTAAACGTATTTAGACTATTTACTATTTAACTATTACAGTATTTTATTTTAACGGTTAATTGCTTGAACGAAGAATTTCTCCTCTCCCGTAGCCTATTCTTCTGTTTACCTTTTTATTTCTCTGACTTCTAATACATGTCTTGTTGCCATTATGCCTTGACGCAAAACGTGTGTAGACTGTTGAGCATAGTGTTCAGAATTTTTTACGTCCGCAGGTAACTTATGGGATGTTTACGCCATCCAGCAAACGTCCAGCATTAGCACGTGTATTTTGAATACATTTGCTGGAAGTTTACTGGACGTTTGCTGGATATATAGACACCTTATTAGACACAAACGAAGATGTTGCGCAAATGTTTCAGTTTAAACGTGTAACGCCGTGGCTACACGCACCAATTTCGTCGTCCGAAATGTTGTCCGACGTGACCGGGCCTTCCGAGGTTTATAAACCTCGTCCGAGGAAATCGTCGCGTGTAGCCACGCTTTAGCGGGGCATTACTGTTGTAAATTTACGCATGTGCGTTAATTGTTTTAACGCGCGTTAATTTATTAACGCGTTAATTAACGCGTCAACTGTGACAGCTCTACTTCTGACTCGATTTGGTTCGTTCCACGGTCGTCTGGCGTGCTGACCCAACGCATGTAGGTTTATGCTTGAACCATTCTGTCCATTCTTGCGCGGCTTAAGCCATATTGCGCGCACGATTCACCTTAGTTTGCCTCATTACGTCGTTTATTGTAGCTCCATTTACCTTGTTAGTGATGGGGAAACTGTACGTCTGTCTGCCAGTATTAGAACTAGAATTGTGACGACCCGGCCCGCCATAGCCAGGGGCCGCCATGCCGTATGGCAGATCCAGACAGCAGAACGAGGAGGCTAGTACATTTTTCCCGACCAGGTTTTTGAGACGTGTCTTAGGCGCGTTCACAGCGACGTAACTGAACTGAACTGAACTGAGTGACACGGTTTTGTTTTTGAACTGACCAGTGGGCGAACAAGGCGCGCACACGGCACGTGTCGGTTCAGTTCAGTTACGTCGCTTTGTACACGTCCAGAGTCAGGTTAGGGTCCTGCCAGCGATATGGCTCTGGGTAATAGAGCACGGATAAAATCCGTTTTTGGCTATATCATATGGCGGCCCCTGGGTATCTTGGGTATGGCGGACCGGAATGCGCTTGCAGTGGCAGTACTCGCGTTGTGCTGTTGTACCTAAACGTAAGTGTAAAGTTCTTCCTGAGCCATAAGGCCTGTAGGGCGACGCTGATCTCCGTTTACTTAGCCCTCAGCCAGACACGAGTCTACACTGCTAGACCACGGATATTGTACTAGTGTATCGCGCGGTGTGTCTGTTTGCGTCCCAGCTATCGCCGGTACTCATTGCGTCTACCAACGGAGGGATGGCCAGGCTGAGTTGACCTGGGTGGTTGGTTACATACTGAGATGGTTTACCTGGCTGCTGACGGTCACCCATCCAAGTACTAACCGGGCTCGGCGTTATAGTAAATATTAATTATAGCCGCTGTATTGGGTTCTGATCTCTGGTTGGGGTTTGTCCGTCGTTATACGTTGGGTTGGTTACCTGTCATCGGTTGTCGGTAACTTTGTCCTTGACGGTCTGGACCAAGCTGAGCTGGGTGTTGGTCTGGTCGGTGGCACTCAGTGGGTGAGCCCATCCAGTCTGTGCTATAGGTCTATACCTCTGCACATCCCCACCTCGCCTGCCCAGTAGCTTGATGAGTTTGGTTGGCTCTTGGTAGCGGTCTGGTCATAAACCACACTGTCGTCCGCCGAGCCAACCAGCCATAGTTTTGCCCAGTGATTTATAATAGGACGAACGGCAGTCAGCTCGGCCCGCTAGCTGTCGTTGCTATAGGTCGTTGAACCGTAGGCTCTCCGTCTGTCTTTTTACACAGCCCCACTGCCAACTGCCGTGCTGCAAGGTGCTTTGCGTTTCCTCCGCAGTTTGAAACTACTTCCAACTGTCCCAGCGTTAGCACTATTCAAACAGAACGGGCCAGCCAGAGTCATAACTTTGGCACTAGCCGGCGTCACTGTGAACCGTTATTTTGCTGGAAGTGAAATTCGTGTTGGGTCGGCGAATGTATGCCGTACCGTTGGATAATACGTTACTGAGTACCTCCTACAAGGTTGTCCATGCATTCCGCAATCTGCAACAATTGGCTGTAAATGGCAAATTTATACTGAAGGTATTCAGATCTCCTCTTCCTCTTGGTGTCTGGAGCCCTTGTCCGGTGCAGTTTTACTTGATGCCACACGAAATGTCCGAGTTAAATGCTGCCATCCATCGGCTTTAGCAGGGTTGACCAATGTGACAGATTGACTGGACGTACGGACCACGCTATGTTAACATCTATCGTAGTAGTCGGCATGATACAGCCGTTTGAGTTTGGCGGCAGGCGGATGCATCCACATTAAAGTCTGCTCTAGTTCTCATGCAGCTAACTCTCAGGCTTATTTATCTGTGAATTTCTGGCGTTTTGGCGTGAGCGCGAACTAACGCTAACTAGGCTAACTAATCAGTGTTTATTTGGCAATTATTATTCTCTGGATTGCCTACGTCTGTTCTGAGACTGGTCGCTAAGAGTAGATACGCAGGGTGGGCTGGTAGATACTTGCTGGGGTAGCCATGGCAACAGAGAGGGTCTTTGAGCAGGGCCTACAGCAAATGATAGAGGACGGCGTGACAGAAGATGTGCGGCTGAAATGTCATTCTGGTCATTGGCGTGCCGCCGCTGATTGGCTGTGTGTGTGGCAGTTCTCATGCCGCCGGCTGATTGTCTCTCCTGCCTGTCACTCAGCAGCAAGAAAGTGAGTTAATCAATTTAAAACGCCAGTTGAGGTCGAACAAGTAATTTGAGCAAAGCTCACGTGACGCGCGATAGCCACCTGGTCATACTATCCGGACAGTCAGTGTACAACCTGCAATAAAATAATAATGCAGCCTACAGTGAAGATTTCGTGATCCTAGCTTGCACCGTTTTGATAGAGATGCAGAGTATGACGGACAGACAGACGCCCAGGCCATAGCTAAGACGCGCGAAGCATTCTGCTGTCACGCGTACAAATTGAATCTGAGGTGCTGGGTTGGCTCGCGGTTGAGATATGTAATGCAGACTTAGAGTAAAATGTCAAAGTGTACTGATGTCTCCGTAACGACGCAGATTTAGAGTCGCTGGTTAAGCACGTCAGTCAGATCTAGAGAGAACAGGAAAAAAAACTCCCAGCGGTATTTATGCGTGAGGAGCTGCTGTTATAGCGGATCTAACGCCGCATCTTGCCTCTGTGAGCCGCCAGCCACCCAGCGCCGTGCTTCTACCTTCTATTCTCCTTCTCACTCCCTTCCTACGGGCATCGACCGCGCCCGCCGCGGATGAATTGGTCCAGTTTTAGCTGCAATTTTTTTTACCTCCCGCAGTCAGTTGGCAGCAGTCTTCACTGAGATAGCTGGCCTGGCCGGGTCTGCAGCTGCAGCTGTGAGCTTTGGTCGTCGTCGCAATCAGGGTGATGCTAATCTAAAGGATACTTACTGCCAGTGTGAAATTGCAGTGCACGCGATCTAATATTGGCCCCATTACGCGCCTTGCTCGTGCATCTGTCTGTCTGTCCGTCTTTTCTTTACCTGCCCCTTCTGCTATCGCTGCTGAAGTTACTACTAACGACGCTGTGGAAATCTAGTGTTATTGTTGTATAATTAACGAACAAAAAACCAAAAAACTTATTGATGCAAATTCCGTGATGTGGAAGACGAAACTGATGAAGAGGTGGTTGCTGCAAAAATAAGGGAAGCACTGAGCCATTTGTAGTTTCAGTTCAGAACTGGCTGAAGTTTAGTAGTCGAGAGAGCAGACGTCGAGCCAGTGTTGTTGAGTAATTGGTGTGACTGTTTGTCATTGACACTTCGTGTGGGTTTAGCTGCCGGGAGGGATGAAAGGCTGAGTTGACATGTAGTGATTGTGTACCGTGTGTTAGGATGACGTGCTGGTGCCGTTGAAGCGAGCACGTGTCGTGGAACACCGTGGTGACGATACTCAGTCGACTGACAGTGACACCGTGCAGGCGTCAGACAGCAGTTGGCAGTGCCCGGATGTTCATCAAGCCTGGACTTCATGTCTCAAAATCCTCCAACACACTCAGCAAGCCAGGTCAGTTCATTGGGCGACTTCACTTTTTGATTTAGACTTTCGCTGGGCCAAAGCTAAAGCTGAACGCTAAAGTCTGTACTCAGATCAAAGTTTAACTAAACTTTGGTCTAAGTTTACTGACTTAGACCAAAACGATTAATAATGGCGGAAAAACCGGTAAACCTAACAGGAAATAAATCAACCAGCTATATGCTTGGACTTGCTTATTTAATTGTGCCGTGCACGCAAATGACGTAATGACATTATTGTCTTACGTCATTGTGTAGTGATTACGTCATTTGTTTTTGGCACTGGACTGCTTTAATTTACTAAACTATCCGTATGTATAGGACTGTAAATAGTTGCCATGTTTTCACTCAGCTAAAGTCAAAAGTTGAAGTAGATTCCGGCTCAGCGAAAGTTTAGCCCTAAAGGCTATAAAAGCTATCTCTTCTATGCAAATGGAACCGACTTCAGCCAGGTTACTTCAGCCAGGTTAGTTCGGCTAAAGTTTGGTCTAAGTACGTGCTTTTTGACTTACACTTTCGCTGAGCTTAAACTTTGATCTAAGTGTCTACTTTGACCAAACTTTTGAAATCACTTTACTTTTTAACTTAAGTAGGTACTTAGACTGAAGTTTAGGCTCAGTGAAAGTCTCAGCAAAAGTCCGAGTCAAAAAGTGAAGTTGGCTATTGTATCTACTAGTAGATGTATTACGTCAGTTACACTTAGTTGAAGGTCAAGGATTAAAGTCGCAGCAAGCTTAGATGTACTAGAGTTTGGGACCCCTGAATTGCTTCCTGGACTTTTGAAACAAAGTAACAGTACCGCGTTTAAATACCTCTAGACGTTTAGGTGAAATGATTAAGTTTTAAGGTCATCGGGTCATAGTTAAAGTTGCAGCCAGATCATATATTTGCCTGACTTAATTGATGCTTGTATCCTTTTATCGCTTTTGTGGTCTTAAGGCGCGTACAGATAGAGCGACGTAACTGAACGGAACTGAACTTGCTCATTGCTCAGTTTAGTTCAGTTCAGTTACGTCGCTCTGTACGCACCTTTATAGTCTGTTCTCATCGTGTTTTATTGTTGTACGCATGTGCATCTGACAAAACGTATTTGATAAACTGTTTGCTTGCTTACTAACTATGTTTAGGGCATCAGCGAATCTGCCGGAGTACCTGCATACGTCGCGTCCTGTGCTGGACAACCCTGACAGAGTAATACCTCTCAGCGACACTCATCGGTATGTTGCATACACATAGCGCTGCTGCTCAGTATTATAGAACTCAGTGGCCAGAAAAATGCTCTTTATACCATGCAAATTTCCACGAGACTGATGAGCAGTAGAAAAATGAACAGAAACTCTTGAATCTGTTGCATCATAAGTCCTAGTAACGAGTTGGTATTGCTATATAGAGGATCTTGACAGTATGCATGGTCAGGTGTCAACTTATAGTTGGTCTAGAGCATGGATGTGCACGAGACCTTCTAAGCCGAGACCGAGACGTTCAAAATTTTGTCGGAGACAAGATGTTGCAACTTTAGAGACGCTGGCCAAGACCTTGAAGCTCCCGAGACTCTCAAGAGTCTCGGGAGCTTTAACGTCTTTAACGTCTCGCCGAGGCGTTTTTGGTGACATATGGTGAAACACATTGACATTGAAAAAAAATATACTGATCAATTAACTCATGCCATGCTAAGTGCTTTCTATTTGTGATATTGTGGGTTTTTGCACTTTATTTTGACAATTATCACTGAATAATTAATGGTTTGCACCATAAAGAATTGCAACTGCAGTGCTGTAGACATGAGCCATTATGTTTATCGTAATTTGCAAGCAGCTGAAAGTAGTAAACTACAGCTGACTATAGCCTTCTACGTCATCTACATTTGGCTGATAGTATTCATTCTGACATCATACACTTTATCTTCATTGTGACTAGGTCATTTTATGACGAAAAAAGACTGACGTGACACAATTCTGCTTTATAACAAATAAGTAAATGAAAGAGTAAAAATACTGTAAACGAATATATTTAAGCCACAAATGTTGTGCTGGTTATTATCGCTCTAACTGCAGCCACAGTATGCATTTACTCGCCTGCACAAAACGTCTCGATGAGGAGCCAATGAGACCTACTGGGCTGAGACCAAGACATATTGTTTGGAGATGAAGACGAGACCCGAGACACATCAGTTCGAGACCAAGACGAGACCCAGACGTTGAGGATTCTCGAGAGCGTCTCGAGACCGCCGCTCTCGAGACCGAAACGTCTCGACCAAGTCCACATCCTTGGTCTAGAGTAGGTACAGAATGGAACCGAAGTCTTAAGCTGCTGCCGAAAGACATCTATGGGACTAATTTAAAGTTAGTAGGTCAAACTGATGAAAAACGCTGAAGAAATCAGGCTTATGAAAATCTGGAAGAAAAGTGTGATTTACAGAAATCGTAAAAAAAGCTTACATACAGTGTAACCAAGTTGCTGACTAGAAGAGTTTAGTAGTAGGAGAAACGTAAGATTTTTGGGCACATCTTAGAAATATTCCAAGGAAGCTTTGTTATTGCGGCTGCTGGTTGCCTCCTAACAAGGAATGTCTTGAGCGTAATGGCCAATTTCCATTTGGCGAACTAGTTGGTAACCAAAAGCTGTTATCTGTTGCCAGCTAGTTTGCCTAATGGAAATTGGTGATAAATAAGTAAATAAGTTAGTGCATGGTGGATGTTGGTGTAGGTATGATCGTAACTTCGTGCCGAACGTCTGTCTGTCGGTGGAGCCCTTCGAGGAGGTGCGTAAGCAGCGTGCAGCCGAGGCTGTGGCTGCCATGGACAGTGAGGACCTGTCAGGAAGGTCTGGGGCTGATGATGAGCGGGGGACCACCCAGACAGCAGCCAGACGACGTCAAGCCAGTACTCGACCAATCACAGTCGCTGACGATGACGAAGATGATGTTGATGTTGATGACAACGAGTCCGTTTCTTCAGATAAATGTGAGCATCCTCTTATTTATCATTTGATCTTCCGCTGCAACATAGCCAAGCGCTGCTGTAGCCAAAGGTGCATTTTGTCCCCATCCCTTACACTGTCATACTTCAGTATATAAGTAAATCTGTTTCTGGTCCTCAACTGACCCTAAGTCATGTCCCGACTCGTGGAAAGATGCAGCCTCCACGTTCTCTCATTTGGATATCTTTGCAGCTATGGTGGGCCGTCTGTCACCTATCATAAGTCCAGTTTAACTCAACCTGGCCATCCGTTGTGTGAGTATAGGCAGAATAAGTACTAGTGATGGTTACGGTGGGCCAACCACGTGATTGAGGTTCTTCGCTTTATAAGTTGTAGCCAAATGCCTGGAAAATGTCTAGCCCTGCTGCTGCTTCATTATGTAATCGCACTTGCACACTGTTTTATACCTTTGGCCATTAATCCGTTGCATAGTCATTATTTTCAGGCCATGTGCATGCTAAACCCTGACCTGGGCAAGGTCAACTCTGTGAAATATAGCAACAAAAACGCCACAGTTTAGATTTACCGGCAAGCTTGTGCGTTTACATTGTAAACATCGCATATAAATTTCAGAAGACTCCATGTAGAACCAGCATATAATAAAAAGCCAGCGTTTTTGGTTTCAAACTATCACTGATGCACGTGTACAGATAGAAACTTGGCACGTGGTCGCTGCTGGATTTATAAACAAACTGGACAGAATATGTTTTTTATCACTAGAAAGTGCATCTTTTGACATCTGTGTACCAGTGCCGAGTGACCCCAAAACAGAATCTTATTCCTGCCTTCGATACGGGAGAGTGTGTGCTAAACATTGGTGTTAATTAAGTGTGTAAGATGGAATTATTGGCAGTAGCTCAATGGACAGTCGGCATGCACCAGTGAGTTTCACTCAGTCAGTCCCCAGACCACTGGGAGGCAAATGAAAACTGTTCTGCGGACATTGCAAGTCTGGAAGAACCTGGGTAGGTTGAGGCCAAAGGCAAAGAGCAGGGTAAGGTTCTTATGGAGGGAGTTTTCAGGATTTTAAGTGCTCTGGTTGGCCTGTTCTTCATAGTATAATGTGGCTATTCATAGATCGCAATGTCTGCTCATCGGTAGGCTTTGGGGAGTCTGGACTCGTAGCAAGGTCTAGCTATCTGGTAGTGGTAGAGTGTGTGGTCTGTCTGTGTGTGGTAGTGGAAGCGGATGATGACGTGGAAGAATGCAGTGCCTGCAGTCAGCAGCAGCAGCCTGAAGTGAGCATGGAGACGCAGCTCTCAATCTACATGCAGCTACAGACCCAGCTGTTTCAGTCAGTGGTCTCTGACCCTGCGGCCGCTCAGCACCGCGACGAGGCTGACGTACGTGATCTGATAAACAGATTCAGTCGACTGCAGGACCGACAGATGAAGATCATCAGCGCCATCCAGGAGTCGCGATACACTGCTCAACAGGTCAGCGACATAATTTGCGCAATATCTTAAGTCGAAGTTAGGAATAACTTAAAGAATTCTATGGCAGACGTACAGAAGTTTTAAGGAAAAATGTGACAATAAGAAACAGTTAGACAAGAAAAACTTTGACAAGACACAGCAAGGCAGGGTTGTGCCACTGGGGCACATATCCACAAAATCCAGTTTAATTTTTTGTGTCACTTATATAATGAAATATTTTGTTGAAATATTTTGTAAGGTCGAAAGCTTTTTAAGCCATCAGAGGTTCTACTTTTTGTACGCAGTAGTTTATCTTCGTTATTGTTGCAGACATTGAACCATCCAAGTCAGAATCAAGCAACAGGCGTACAATTTTGGCTTCATTTTTCTTCAAAATCATTATAATTTTTTTCTCATTTTTATCTCGCATCATTTTTTAAGTGAATTAGCAATTAATGCTTCTGTTAAACGTTTTCCAGTTTCATATTTGTTTGACTTCATCTGGCACTTTTTGTGGCTTAATCTGTATCCAGCCCGCCTTATAATCATGATCCTTATATAGGTAAGTCTCAACGTATCAGATACTGAATTTGATTTGTTGGCTTCGGATTATGCATTAGCCATTACCGGATTTGTGGACTTAATCCCATTATGACTTGCATCTTATGGGAGAGAGAACTTTGATTTGCCAGTATGACTGTATAAATGTGCTAATGTGTCATGCATTTGCTGAATCTGTCCTATGTCACATACAAAAAGGGAGTTTTTACCATAATTATTGCATATATGCACCAGGACCAACTTTGATAACTATGTTTTTGCATTTGTAGATGAACTGTATCAAAAGTGGATAAAATTTTTTACCAGGTGTCTGTGGCTATAGAGCATTGCATAATTTGAATGTGTGATGTTTTTTTCACACTACTCAGAATGATCTGCAGTGCCTGGCAAGATTACAAGTTTACCCACTGAATTTCATACAAGGTAAACTAAGAAATAAATTCTACCAAACAAAAATGCCATTTATAGCTTATCAAACTGAACAGAACTTAACGTCAGCCCTGTGCATATGTGAGTAAAAACTTGAAAAGTGGATTTAGCAAAGTACTGCACCCCATGCACGCCGAAATACGTATACGTTACTTGAGGTAAGGTTGCAAAATGTTTTCCAGTTTCTTTTGCAGTTTATCTACGTATGTAACATTAAAGAATTCTTAAAGTTGGCACAAACCTTGAGGACAGTTCTCGAGAACAAAAAAACTGTGGCCTTGGCCGTCGCCTCGGCCTGGAAAAGGTTTGGTTTCGGCCTTGATGCCTTTGTCTCAGTGCTTTGGATTCTAGTCAATTATAATGAATGTTCTCTGTGCAACGAGTTTATCGTATTTGCGTGACACATCTGCTTTATTATATCAGCGTGATTTAAGTATTTGAATCTGCAGTTTTCATCTGATGCGGGTTAAGTTGCTAGACAGTCCATCTTTAGACTAGGTTGCTTATCAGCCCTGTCCTTGAAAATGCTGGCCTCAAACCCATAATCCCATCAACAATTATTGGGCCCACTTCACTGTTGGCGCTTGCCTATATATGTATGAGACGTGGTGCGTGTGGTGTGCAGAAGATGGATGAAGTATGGTCGGTGGCAGAGAAACAGAAGCGCGAGGCGTTGGAATCACAGAGGCGTCACGATGAAACGGTGAGTAGACTGAGACATGATGCAGCGGCAAGGATGCGGGAAGCTGCTCTGAGCCGACATCAGTTGCTGCAGCAGGTCGAAGCACTCACCACCAGCAACGGCTCGTCTGACGCTGCCATGGTACGCTGCTCACTCACTCGTTGTGTGTAAAAGTTTAAAAGGGTTTAGAGCGTATGGCTTTTCATGGGAAACTCGTATCAGAACTACGGAGTGTCAACTGCCATATGGGATCACACATTGTTACCTGCATGCCTCCCAACACGGGTGACTGCACTCTGTCATAACCCCAGCTAGACAGGCAAGTACTTGATTTACCTACCCCAGAGGGATGGAAGGCTGAGTTGACCTTGGTGTTGGTTATATACCAAGATGGTTTACCAGTCCAGTCACCCATCCATCCATATTACGAGTAGTAACCGCTTGATATTGTTCTGACCGGGAGTCGAACCAAAGACCTGATCGCAAGTCAAACATTTTACCGTTGCACAAACAAGCCACCCTGTCCACTTTCTCTTGTGCCTCGGGCTGTATTAAAGGGTAGGAAATATTGAAAGATGCTGTACAAGTTGTGGGCACACACACCTGCCTCTGTCGACCCGGCATAATTTGGCATTTACAGAGGACTATGATCTTGCGCTGCTGCGGGGAAGGTAGGTTAGGGTCTGTCAGAAAGTAGTGGCAGCTTATACCGCCAGATATGTTATGACTACGTCACCTGCGGCTGTTTCACACCTGGGCGGAAGAAATTTTGTTCTAATTTTTTTAGTGACAGTTTTTATTACCGGTACTAGTTCAGTCAGAAGACGTCTGTTTAGCATTGTGGGCTGTTAGTAGTGTTTATTTGCATGGTCAAACGGTTGCGTTTTTGATGCGGGGCGTGTCGCAAGCACGTGGGTGAAGGAATGTATGCATCAGTGTATTGCTAATTTGTCCGGCTGCAAACACCTTCCGCCTCATTACTTTGCCATCAAGCTGGCTGGCTGGCGTCATCTTCGACTTTTGAACGTCGTTCTTCGAAAGTTGAAAGTGATTGTTGCCGTTTACAACTTAACCCTTTGCTGCTAGCTGTTGCACCGGCGCAGCAAGGTACTGCTAACTGCTCAGTATGGAAGTCTTAACATGCCAGCCGCTATGGCATTTGTCTGCGGCGAAATCCTCAAAGAATGTGCAATGTCGTTGGCGGTAGAATGAAACTCGGGCAGCATGGCACTGCAGGCTGCTCAGAAGATGTAAAACTTGCACCCAGTGAAAAATAGGGGGAAAAATATTATCATTGGTGTATACAATATAAATTGCTATCACCAGAAGAGCTGTTTTAGTTTGGTAGCGAGCTCAGCCCCGACCCGCTGGGGGAGCTATCCAGACTCCCTAGTGGACAAAAGAAAGAGGGATAAAGTATAGTGAAGGAGAGTGGGGAGAAAAGAGAGGAAGGGAAAACGAACTGAGAGTGGGGGAACAACTTGAGCTCGATTTCAATTCTACATTTGGGGGGATAGAAGCCGCTGGCAGACAAGAGACATACCGTATTTCAAACGCGGCTTGGTCTCCAAGCTGCCGAAGTAATCATTGACTATCCGATGCATGGCATTAGTTAAGGCTGATGATGCTCTTAATAGGGTTAAGTGTTGTGAGAGTTAAGCTGAGTTGAGGTCATGTCCTCATGATGCCCCCAGTGAAGTCATTGGTCGGTTGTTGTGTGGTCGGCCCGCCCGGGGGCTGACTCACACGGCGCTGCGCCTCTGCCCTGCTCTGCGGTAGGTAGGTAGGGTACTAGGGAGCGACCGTTGGTTGGTTGCTAAGTACGATTTTTATTACGATTGACTCCCACCACTGGTCGTTGTTGTGGTCGTGGCTTTGCTCTCTATATCCTGCTCCGTTGCTGTAGCTGGTCCATGTCCTGACGCAGTACCGGGCGGGCCGGACCTAGGCCGAGGTTACGCGGTGCAAGAGCTTTGCTGGCCCGCCGCTGCTGAATCACAGCAAATCAATGCTGCTTTGAGCGATATTATTATTGTTATTAACGTAATTTAATGTAATATTAATTCACGACAGCGTACATATTTATGTCAACTAGCACTTGGCAGAGCTGGTACGCGGGTGTGAAACGTAGCCTTCATGTCTAGCTGAGTAGCTAGTCTACGGTGGGTGGTGCCTGGAACCAGTTGTCTGAAGAGGTCCTAGACGTTGCCGTCTGAACTGCTGGCGAACTTGTGACCAGGGCCAACTGTCTGACGGTTGAATGACAGCTGGTAGTGGTGGTAAAGTGGTAGTGGTATAGTAGTGGTGGTATGGTGGTGGTCTAGTGCAACTGCAGTTTGTTTTGAGACTGGACTGGCGGACGCTGTGATGTGGGCCTGAAAGTCGGCGCCGGTTCCAGCAGACATGCTTGGACACTTTCGTTCCACCAGACACTGCCTCGTGGGTGGGTCGGTAGTGCTACATTAATAGTAGCACTGCACCAGCCACGTGAACGTGTATTATGTGATGCACTGGGAACGATCAGCTCTTCATAAGCTGTGACGTTGTGTGGGCTTGGCTATTGTGATGCAGTTTGCGAGAATGATGACTGAGCGACTTCCAGTTGGTTTCAGCTTGTCAGCTGCTGCAACTGGCCTGCGTAACTTTCGGGTTATTGTTCGAATCTCACCCCGGGTCCTTTGCAAGCAACCTTGAGCAAGTTTGCTAATTTACTCAGGTGCTCAAGTCAACTCAGTCTCCTATTCTCAGCGGAAATGCACAGTAGCTTATTGGCTGCAGGGTGAAGTCTTAGTGTAACTGATTGGGGTGGTGGTATGTCTGCTGGCTGCACCGCGGGTCCAGTTGTTCGCTAGCGCGGCAGGATCCGCTCAGGCCAGTAAGCTGCCACTTCCGAGATCGATGAGTTTGACTCGCTATGTCAAGTACCATACTTTACCTTTACCTTTCTTATAGTTGTCGTATTGTTGGTCTGATAGCTGCTAGACCCCGCTCTTGTCACGTGTGGTTTTATGTCTGAGAGGTAATGGTGTGGGTCGGATGGGATGTTGACATGTCGGTTCCATGGTTACGGCGCATACGCATTGGCGCTCGCGGCATTCGTCTTCATAAAACAGACGTTAACGTCATGCAGTGAGAAGTGCTTAGACGGATCTGTTCCGCTGATGCACGTGCAGGCGTCCTGTTGTGTGTCCGTGCGTCCGTCTGTCCGTCTGTCCGTCTCTGGGCTTTTCTGGAATGCGTCCCTAGGTTTTATGATATTAACCAGAGTAAGTTCCATGTCTGTAGGCCTATTTAATGCACATGCTGTGTTTGGCATCTTGATTCAACCAAAAAGTATGCTGCAAGGACATCCAACGAGTGCAGAAACCCAGCTTCATAAACCGACGCAGTAACAAAATCCAACCTATGATCGTTTGGACCATGGTCGTAAATGAGACGTGTTTCAGTCAAATTAAAGGTCCAAAGCGTTCACTTCATTACATTTTACCTTGTGAGTCTTTCAGTCGTATCCGTATGTGGATGAGATTTTGTGCATTGCTGCGTGTGAAGTTTTGAATATTTGTGAAATCAGATACAGACATAGTAACCGGTCATTTACCTAACCTAGAAGTCGTGGACTGGAGCGGCGGGAGATGGAGCACGTGGGGGTGGCCGGTTTTTAAAAAAACCACAGCTAAACGTCACTGAAGTGGAATGGAGAAATGGAAAGGTTCATTTGTCGCGAATGTCAGCGACCTTCCCTCTCTTCCTTCAAAGCGTGACCGTGACGCAACTTGCTAAAATAAATAACTCTTCTCTCAACACTACTCACTCTGCTCGTAACCTTGGCTTCATATTTGACGAACACCTCACTTTCTCGGATCAAATCTCTGCACTGTCTAAGTCTTGCTATTCTCACATTCGTCAGCTTCGTTGCATCCGTCCTTTTCTTGATTCTAAAACAGCCAGCCTCATTGCAACTTCCATCGTTCACTCCAAACTTGACTACTGTAACTCTCTATACTATAATTTTCCTAAGTCTCAATTAAATCGTCTTTAACACATCCAAAACTCCCTTGCTCGTGCTGTCGTCAGAGCTTCTAAATTTAGTCATACCACTCCTATTCTTAAATTTCTTCACTGGCTCAAAATAAATAAACGTATTGAATATAAAATTCTCTCTCTTACCTTTAAACTTTTCTATACTGCTCAACCTTCTTACCTGTATAACTTAATCTTTCTCCAGCCACAACGTAACACTCGATCCTCATCCGTCGTCACTTTTGCTCGTCCATCTACTCATTCCTCTTTAAAAATTACCAGTCGTTTCTTTCGCTATGCATCACCTCATCTCTGGAATCAACTGCCTCATTCACTTCGTCAGCCACGTCTTGATTTGCCTTTTCCTGACTCACCATACTTCCATGATCATCTCACCTCGTCAGCGTCACCATC
>Ga0209671_1003766_pt1 | contig 14758 bp, 8 predicted proteins | sample WorMetHERISLAND2_2_FD_187401 | JGI IMG/M metagenome (GOLD analysis project Ga0209671, IMG submission 187401) | Marine gutless worms symbiont microbial communities from Max Planck institute for Marine Microbiology, Germany - Olavius geniculatus... | ecosystem: Host-associated > Annelida >... | reverse complement strand
CGACATCGTGCACTAGATGTAAAATAGTGACCAAGCAGAATAAGTTCAAGACCAGAATGAAGTCACGGCTACGAGCACAGCGTATATAGTAATAGTTGAAGCAAAATTATTTACTCAACTTCACCGTTGTATTCAGACGCAAGCCTGTGTACTAAGTCGTGTGATTAACGTTCGTACTGGCTAAGCTAAAAGCGTTCTGCGTCAGCAGGGCCAACAGCGAACAATATACCCATCGCATACCCACGTACCTCATTGTCACTTTAGCTTTCAAATAAATACGCAGGTCTAATATACGGCTGTAGGAGACGATGACGACAACAACAACAACAGCTGATTTATAGTGTATACACGCAAGCGATCTACATAGCTTTAAAGCAAAGCCCTTTAACTTTCAGGCCAATGATGTCATCGGCCCAGGCCTATATACACGTACGGCGCATTATAACGGGATTTCAGCATGGGAAACGACTGATCAGCATTATCAGAAATGAGAAACAGAAAGTATAGCAGCTGCTGCAGACGAAAGCTCAGCTGAGCTCGTGTAAACAACTCGTCAAGGACCTGATTGTGACCGAGAATGCACGTCCTACACGCGTTCTGCCTGCAACTGACTAGATCTGATTAGATTAATTAAGCCTACTCTGCGTACAAATAAACGGAACTAAGTCAGCGGCATACTCTTCTGGGCAAACTCTAAAGTAAATTACGTGCGACAACTAAAAATAAGTGGCGACACCTTTCAGCCGTCACGCGCCGGCTTTATATAAAGTGTTTGCATCATAAAAGTCGCAGATGACTAAGAATATTACAGTTAGTAACTGCAAGAACTTGCTTAAATTTATCAAAGATGTAGGCCTAGATTAGTTTCACTGCTTTACAGTGTTCTGTAAACCCACCCACTTGCAGTATTGTATAATGTAATTTATAGGGTGTTTACACGATCGAGCAAACATCGAGCTGGCTCAAGCAGGCCTATTGGAACCCCGCCCCCAGGCTCAAATGTAGGCCTAGGCTTAGGCTTTTAACCCACAGCTGATCACGTGTTATATAGGCCTTCCAATTACAACCCGCCCGCTCTTTTAATTAGCATGCTAATTACCATAAAACGTCGAGCTAGCTGCTCGATGTTTGCTCGATCGTGTAAACACTCTATTACTCACTGTATCGGTGCATTCATTTTCCAAAGGATTAATGGACTGTAATTTATAGTACCATTGTATACCCAAGAAACGTTTTCCTACGTAAAGATAGGCCTATAGTTAGTTCACATCAACATGCATATCTCCCACCCCTCAAACAGTTGCAGTTGCACTATCTGGAAAAGCGTTTTCTGAAAGTCCGCTCGATCCATTGCTTCATTATAGCCAGACACCCATACGCTATTGTCTGCTAAATCGCAGATCACGTCAGCTGATTTGCAGTAATGCAATAGGCTACTTCACTGCAGTGAGGCGACTACCTGGCACTCGCAGGGAGGTTATTGATCTGACGATCTGCATGGTGCATGCAAAAAGCATGAGCCTGCGAAATGCGAGCAAAACATGCAGGCAGGTGGGCCTACGTGTGCGCTGGTGCCAACTCGGCGCGCCCAGTAGACCTGTACGTACTGTACCGTGCTCAGTTGCTCGCGCTGCAGCAGCACCTTCCGTTACCTGCGAGAAGCCTATCAATGTTGACAAGGTAACGGGATCCATTCCGTGCATGCACGACCAGAGTCGAAGTCATAATAGCACTGATTATAGGCTACGGCGACCGGATTGTCAATTAGTCTGCTATAGATAGATGATGCTTGTCTGCGAATTTTTTTTTTGTAGCCGGTGGACTATAACAGTATAGATTCCACAGCGGTCTGCGGTATGTCGCTTTCGCTTGTTGACAAAATAATGTATTATTATTATCATCATCATCATTATCATTTTACATTATTTGGCAAAGTACAGCAACACGCAAATAATATAGGCCTTGGTTTAGACATAGGTCTACACTCTACACTGTGTCTCAAAAAAACATCCCGGACATTTTCCATTCTAACTTGAACAAAAATTATCAGATTCTCATAATTTTTGGTGTAAATATTTTTGACACAACTTGCCATCAAATGACCGTTCAGTTTTCACCTCACCCAATGTCTGCTTCTGCACTACCTGGGGAAAGCAGACAAAGCAAAATATGCGTCGAAAAAATGGGGAAAAAAACGTCGATAAATTCCGTCTCTCTTGATCTGTGCCCCCAAGAGCTAGTCGATTACAAGATTTGACTGTCGTGCAGCAGTATGTCTACCATAATGACATTAAGAAATGTTTATGAATTTAGTAAGCGACAGGTAAAGTCTGGATTAGTCTGGAGCATAACATTATCGATAATGCTGTCAATGAATGGAGAAATCGTCTCCATGCCTGTGATTTGCACAATTGGCCAACATTTCGATCAATTTTATTGCAGGCAGCTAAAAAACGATGCAGTTAGATAAAGTGTCAGTCAAAGTGTCAAAAGTGTGAACAAAATGTGCTCTTGCGCGTTAAAAAGCAATATTTTGTAAGTTTTGATTTCCCCAGATAGTGCAAAAACAAACGTCGGGTGAAATGGGAAACTACATAATGATTTGATGGCCAGTTGTCTCCGAAATATTTTTACCAAAAATTATTAAACACCCATAATCAGCCTTCAAGGTACAATCGAAAATGTTTGGAATGTTTTTTGAGACACAGTGTATGATAGCGGCAAGATAACAAGCCAGGAAACTGCACTAACAGCTAGGCCTATCAGTGGCGTAGCCAAAAATGCAAATTGGAGGGTCGCTTCTCTCATCCTGTTTCGTCTTGAGCGCTGTGAACTTTCCCAGCGGGGGTCTGGGACTGAGCCCCAGCCGAAATCCACGACTCGTAATTTGGTGCATTATAGCCTTAAAATAGGTCTATGCGATCTGGTGGCCATAATTTTAATTATTTCTTTGCGTAACAAAAATGAGATTGGGGCCTGGGCCGCCCCTGGACCTCACTCGTCTACGCCACTGACAAACTCTAAAAAATAACTCGGTCAGAAACTTGTATAAGCTCATAGCTGACATTAGCGGTAACAAATAATTCAAAGTAAAAATGAGAAATAGCGTATTCGTTCAAAAAACGTTTCCGGTCGCCAACTGTTTGTTGTAGAGAGACGGGCTGAGAGACAGGCAGAATTGAGAGTGATATAGATGTGTATGAAATAGGCTTGTGAGTCGTCGAGCACACTGATGCAGTCATCATAGCGCTTGACGAGTTTCACGATGAACGTTGAACAACGTACGGTGTCCGGCGGCCGACAGAGACTCCGAGATACCGGCCAGACCTCCGGATCAGGTAAACAAATTTACGTGTGACTTTTCTCAGCAAGCTGCACAATAATTAATTAACCTAATACTTACATTTTGTGACTTTTTTCTACTTCGTACAAATACATTATGGTTACGATAGTAGTTGCAGCAACTCAAATGTGAAGGTGTGCAGAAGTTACATTTAAACTGAAACACGGCGCGGTCTGAAGGGACAGAGACCCAGCCGATATAATCAATTTCGTGCAATTCTATATAACACTGCAGTAAATACAGTTTGCTTAAAATATGTTAGATAGACATACAAATCAATCAAGAACCCTGCAACCACAGAGATGACATAGGTCTACAGTAGATTCATGATACTGATGCTGCATGCAATTTATTTCATTTTTACATAAAAATCGGGGCAACATTTACTATGAACTGCAGTTTGCTGTAGAGCTGTCGCCACCGCGTGTTATTTTGTGTGTAGCTGTGGTGCTGTTGGAGATAGCGGTCGAGTCGTTGTCGATGGAACGCGACGACGACGACGACGACGCTAGCGGCATGTCCTACGTCCGTGCCGTCTGCGACTTCCGTCACCTTGTCCTGTCAGACTATCAGCAGTGCCTGACGAAAGTTCGCCGGACACTCGCCGAGCTGTACGGCTGCAGCTCCGTCCAACCGCTGAGCGGTGACGACGAGGCGGGGGCGGTCCTTCTGGAACTGCGTCAGCCGAGGTCTCGAGTCGTCGCTCTGCAGTGCGATCATACCAGCGGACACCTGGCCCGTGAACTGCAACGAGTGATCGTCACGCCTTCCACACGGGCAGCGCTCAGAGTGGCCGAACTGAACATCACCACCGACCTCAGAACTGTCAAAACTGCACCTTAGACATGTTTGCTGTTGCCATCGGTGATGTTAGCACGGCTGGGCACTGGCGTAGCCATAAGTAGGGCACTGGAGGCACGTACCCCCCTAAGACTAGGATCATACTTAGTTATTCAAAATAATGCCAAAAATGCATCGAAACACTTTAATTTTACCGTCCCAGGCTTTTCCACCTTTCCCCACACCTGACTTCCCCTTTCCTACATTCAGATCTTGGCTACGCCACTGCGGTTGGGCTGCAAGATGAATGGACATTAAAACATGAGTGGTTGTTGCAGCCAGTAGTTGGATTAGAACGTAAAAGTAGTCTACTTGTAGTTTTGTAAAAACTTTTCTTTGGAATACGTACCATCTTCAGCATGTTGAAGGCGCTGGCAAGGCACAGGTCATTTTAAGTGGGCCTATGAGTAACATGGTAAAAAGAATTTCACCTAACGAGCTGTCAGTGTTCGTAGAGAGTTCATACAATCAAAGATAAAAGACTAAGGTTATGTGTTCAGTTTAGTCCATTCATCATTTTCTGCACAATTTTTAATGATTATTAGAAATTTAAAAAATAATAATAACACATGTTGGAAGCCATAACAGTTGCGTATAATATGATTAATATATGATATAATAAAATAAAAACAAGCAGTCTATAGCCGTTGCTAGGGAGGGCCGACTGTTACTAAGATACGGCGACAAAATTAAAACCTTGCATCGAAAATTGCGGCAAAACCGCTGCACATATATGGGCATGGTTACTAACATACTACTCACAGCCTGTAGGATCGAACTCCTCGTCACCCTGTCCAACGGCTCTATCGCCGACCCTTTACGACTACGACTTGCCGTTTAGCCACAGTACCGCACGATTGCCATAGCAGAATGCGTAATGACCCTTCAAGGTCATCTGAAATCAATCATTTTTTGTGTCATCTGAAAGGCAATATGCAACTTTACTTAGCCTTTATTTCTCACCGTTTAGCCACAAATATATTCGTTACAAACGGACGGACAAAGGGACACACGGAATTAAAACCCGTGCCATATAAAGCAGACCGTCAAGCTTAGCAAAGCTTAACGGACGGCCCAACAATTAGATAAAATCAATAGTGCCATTAAATCCTGTAAATTATATGCATGATACCCTAACAACTTGAGAGTTGTGACTATTATTATGCGATGCCGGCAACACCCAGTATGTAACTTCGTGATACCAGACGTGAGTGACTTAACGATACCAGTGACGCCGAGTTCACAGTGTATCGGGGTGCTACGATAATTATGATACAGTGCACTGCAGTTTGAATCACTATGCTATAGTCACAGTAAAGCAATTTTGTGTAGATATGTAGTGTTTACTGTTTGCACCTCAGCGTTCAGTTGAAACGGCGAAGAAAAGTACGGGTAGCCTACGGTCGTGCACTAGCTTAGTTCAATGGTACAGTAACTCTTGAACAGTTGGACGAATGTGCTAAAAGTGCGACTGAAAACACGGGATATGACAATGCGGTAAAAGACAGCAGGGGTGTACTACTGTTTTATATGCAGTTTCGGTATTGCGGTAGTATAAATTACCGCCATACCTGAAACGGTATCGTTATCGTGGTTCCAATTTCAGGTATCGCACAACACTAGTTGAGACCTGCTGATCACATATCTATGTTTTATGTTGATCTATGTTTTGTGTTTACTTTGTATGTGAGCGATATTACAGTGAACCTGGATGGCTTTGAGTAGAATTTGTTTTCGTACCGTTGGAAAATCGGTTTATAGTACATTAAATTGCAATTTTAGTCGTGTGTTATTATGGTCGGTTGTATGCAATGGAAATTTGTCTGATTCTGGTTCGTAGTTTTTGAAGTTCTTATTTTTTTCCGTTGACTCACTAGAACTATTTTTTGCTGTTATTTTTATGGTTTTTATTGCCTTTACAGTTGTGGTGTGACAGTGCAGCTAATGGTTAAATGGTTAAGTGCTATAGCTCTTGGCGCAATCGCATTTTTTCCGGAGAGCGTTTTCGCATAGTTGTTAATGTCAGTGTGAATGCTTCGATTGAAGGGTGTCGGTAAAATGCGTCTGGTGCGTCTGCGTCTAGTGCGTCTGGGCCGAATGGTATTTTGCGTTTAAATATGCGACTGAGAGCGGCAGCAAAAAGCGTCCAAACGGGTACAATGCATCTACACAATCTGTGTCTTGCCTAGCCTATGAACCCTACAAACAGCTGGCGTGACACTGTTTATCACTTCACGTATGGCGGCATGAATTAATTTGTACCTGATAAAAATTTCTTTTCTATTGAAAGTACCATACGCATTATTAAAAGTGTAGAGTATTTAAAAATAACAGTGTAAACTATGAATACGATGAGCGTTTTAACTCTTCCCTACATTGTTCTCTGAACACTCTGAACTATGCTGCATGTAGCCTAGTGACTGTCAGCAGCTGTAGTGTGTACAAATTTAATCAACCAGTGTTAATTACTATCGCTATTCTACGCTTGAAGTTATTTTACGCTATCTCTGTTGACTGCAGTAACAGTCCATTGATGCATGCATATACATGTAGTTTAAAACTTAGAAGTTCATGAAAAGCAACTATCAAAAAGTAACCTAATTCATATATTTCACAATAAATTACTGCAACGAATACATTATAGCATCAAAATATTATTTCAGAATACAGTCTTTGTGGTCTTTGTGGTAATAATTACATCACATGATACAAATGTGCATATAAATACTCGTACATAATCAAAAATCGCATGAAAGTCCTGCACCAGGCCAGGACAATAGGCCGTCATTTCAGATGAAACGGGTAATATGCGTCTATTAGACGCACTATTTCGACGCAAAATACCCATCGACCCAGACGCACTAGATGCAGATGCACCAGATGCATTTTAAAGACACCCTCGATTGAAGGTCAGAGTTAGGGATAGGGTTAGGGTTAGGTTAGTGGTTACTGTTGTCATATATTAGACTGAGGCACCGGTCTAAAGTAGGATACCCTGATTTAAGCAATATGACATACCTCACTAGACTCATAATGAACATTTACATTCAATTTTGATGTTTTAATGGTGAACAGTGCAGTTATTTTAAAATTTATTTTTAAAATAATACAGAAGGATGAAAAGATCATTGCTGCTGTACAATTTAAAATTAAACTGTTTGTTTTTTTCTACTGGTCTAAACAGCTCACTGATTATATTTATACGGACATATACTGTAAACTGTCGAAATGCATTGGATAGACTCCGTGTTTATATGAACATTATCTTGTTGTGAAAATGTATTTATTGTGTATCAGTCAGGTGTGTTATTGTTGATGTTGGTTTTATATCAAAACCTGAAGTGTTAAAACTACACCACTATCTAAACATACAGTCAGCAAAGATGGCATGCCCTCACAAAGGGCCAGCATCCTGGATGTTTATGGTTAGGGACAGGGTTAGGGTTAGAGTTAGGTTAACCCAATGGTGACCTTTTGTTATGGCGGTTTGGAACTCAGTCAGCAGTAGAAAACTATAATTAATTAATTATAATTCGATGGTTACTTGGTTAGCGGTGCTATATCCATCACAGTAGAATAGCTTACAACACCTGACACAGAGGCCAAGAACCATATATACAGTCATCACTCATCATAGTACAGCCAACAGGTCTGATGCAGTATTTACCTAAAATGTATGGCACGTGTGTCTTAAGGCTAGCCCCAGCCCTAAGCCTGACCTTATGCATAACCTTAACTGTATCTATAACATTGCTTAAATTCCCACTTTGATGTTCCCTGGTATTGATGGGACATCATTTTTGTTAGTGATCTTTTGTTTTGTGTTGCAGGAATTTCATGCTGGAATATTACGCCCAGCAATAGCAGATGTTACTGGAACAAAAAGAGAAAAGTTCCAAGAGCTCCACCCACAAAACCTTTGATTTTTACTTCAGGTTTGTTCAAGCATCTTTGTCAGGTTTTATGACTGCTTATTTTTCTGTTTTATAAAACTGAACTGTTGTAGGTCATATGGTATATCTTGAAAACATAATGGCATTATTTTGTAAGTAGTTTGTGGATGTATAATGCTTTTACAATGAAGTTTATATGATCCAGTGCTGCATGTGTGCTAGGTGATTCCACAATGTATCTTGGGAAGATTGACTACAGTCAGCCGAAGTTAGGTTTTGAAGGATTACCAGAACTAGAAAGGTATGCTGACTATGCTATTCAGATAGTGTGCTGTTATTGTTTTGTGACTGCTGTAAATTTGTGACTGTGAAAACAGTGAGCAGTTTATAAGTGATTGGTACAAGGTGTGCATACCAGATATTCTAAAGTGCAGTTCTGCAGCGGTCACTAAGACTTGTGAGAAACACTGAGACCAGTCTGTACCCACAGATGCTCAGACACAGCAGCCTGGTTCTTGAGCTTGTGATGGTTAGGGATCTTGTATTTCCTGATCTAGTTGAACTTCTTGCCTTCTGATATTTTCTAAGCGATTGTATCCTTATGTACTGACTGTTTCTTGATATACTGAATGTTTAGTTTTGTGGTACATTTTGTATTTTGTACTTTTTCATAATTCTATTGTATATTTTTTGTAATTTCTGTGGTTTTTGAGTGATTGGTATTTTTGTATTTTTTGTGTACTCTCTGTATGATGTTGATAAATATTGCATTCAGGAGTCAGCGAATGCCATGCTCTGTTTTTTTTTGTTTGCACAACTTGTGTATTTAGTGAGTGATATAGATCAGGCACACAGAGCTTATTACAGAACTTTCTACCTATCAATAGTTTTGTTGTAGACATGTTACAGTTTGTGTACTTCTTGTATCTTGTAGCGCTGATGATGTGGTGAAAAAGTTATTCAGTCTTGAATACAGTACCAACGTAAGTTTTACTTTTCTTGGTGCTTTACTAGATCCAGTGGTTAACTTAAAATTTCAGTGACAAATGAATTGCAGTCATGTGCTTAGTTTGAAACTATCGTTACCGTGAACTGCTGATTTAGATATACAAAGCAAAGTTTTTTTCCCAACAGTTTACAAAAGCACTTGTGGTTGTAGTAGTCAGATATGAAAAATTGTTTTTGCACTGAACTAATACTGGTAGCTATAAACTCGTTTTAACTTTTTATGCATTAGACTAACAAATGTAATGGCTACGAGACTGACTTCAATAGAAGTTAGCGGTCTTTTGTGTTGTAGTCCGAAGTGATCGACAAGGTGATTGCGGATCTTACAGACAAGATCAAAAATCATCCTTTGGACATCAAATCTCTGGAATACAACAGTAAGCTAACTGCACAAGTTACTTGTATTATTATGGGATTGTGTGGCCATCATAATAGGGAGATTATTGGTCTTGTCTTTCTGTCCATCCAGCTTTTTGTAACTTTTTTATGTATGTACTATGCACACTTTTAATTAAAACAAATAGGTAAGCCTGTAGAATGGTACCGGCCTGCTATTCCGAAGGTCTGCTATTCCGAAGGTTTGCTATTCCGAAAGTCCATTGTGCAGATATGCACCACAGTGCTAGGGTTTGGATTAAGGTTAGGGTTAGAGTCAGCCTTAGGGTTAGGCTTAGGGTTAGTGGGAATAGTAGACTTTCAGAATAGCGGACCTTTGGAATAGCGGACTCGAATCCGTAGAATAACTAGAATCGTCTGTGGACGTTCAAAAGGTCAAGGATCAGGGTCAGTGTATGCTGGTACTATGTAGGCTGTTGGTGACGTGTATTTCTAGTTATAGTAAATTTGCTGCTGCTTTTCATGCTTATTGAAATTTCCTTTCATAGATACATGCCAATATTAGTCTGCTTTATGGAACCACGATAAAATCAGTGAATAAAAAACTTTAAATTAAATATGAAATAATATTACTATAGAGTAACTTTGAAAACCAATGCATGAAATATCCAGTAACCAGTCCTGTTATCCTTAGAGCAGGCTGTGAAATATGTGTAGTGGCATTGCAGAGGGATTTAAGAAAACTGAAATAAGTTTTTTTTTGACTTTGGAATTAAAAACTGCAGGAATGAATAACGGATGATGGATACTGTTAGAATGCTAAGTTGGTAATTTGTAGATTTTCAGTAGCAAAATTGGTGCAGTATTGCAATTATTGTAGCATTTGGAGATGTTGGGTGACATTGACATAATACTGCATATAATGTATGTCTGTTGCAGTTGCTGTTGCCACGGTGAATATACGCAACCAAATGAAGCACTGTCTGCAGTTCAGACATGTACGTTGATTGCTGCTACACTGAGGGTTGAGTTGCTTGCAGTTTTTGTGTTACTCATTTGTCAGTCGTTCTTTCCTGCATTGACACATGATTTTCCATCAAATGTGATTCTTCACTGTTTTAGTGAATGGCATACATGTGCATTCTAAACTATATAATAAATAAATAAATCTGTCTTGTTTGTCAGTAGGGCCCACCATTTTCTACGGGTCATGGAATTTTGAGCTGAGCTGCGGAATTTGTCATTTTCCATGGAATTTTGATATTTCCGTGGAATTTTACGGGATTTTGCAGAAATTGAGAAATGATAGATGATCAGTACGATCATTGGCTTCACAACGTAACTAAATGAACTAACTACACTGTGTCTCAAAAAAAACGTCCCAATTTGTAACTGTCCATATCTTTGACATTTATTAGCCGATTTGCGAAATTCTTTCACTGGCACACTCTTTGGACAATTTGCAATAAAGCAGTTATTAAATATCCCACCACACCATAACTGTGTCACTACACTACCTTGTGAAATATAAATGCAAGAAAAAAACTAGCAATACTAGGCAACAGGCATGTTGGAAGATGAAAGACACTTCAGACCAAAATCGCGACAAATGATCTGTACAATGCTGTGCTGTATTAGACCCGTCTTTGTGGATATCTGGCGTGTTATACTGTGTGTTTGTTTCTGGCCTTCATGGTTTAGTAAGGCTTCCGGTTCATCCACAGTGGTCACGTTCTCTTCAGTACGTGCATGCTTCAATCTGCCGCTCTCATGCCTTTGTTCAGCGCTTCCTGTTGTCCGAATCTTTTTAGTAATGTGTCCCAGTCCTTCCCTGTTTCTGTTTATCTTTAGAAATTTTGCCAGTATTCTTTGCAAACTGCATTTTTTAAACTCATAAAAGTTCTTAGTTAAAGCCTTGTCCCCATTGCTAAATGCACGTTACATTACCGGTATAATGTCATTGCATAAAAAATTATTCTTTACAATAATATCATCTGCTTTTGTTTAGAAACACAAGGAATGTATCAAAAACTAAACATTATTAGATAGTAACATAAAAATTGTTTAAAAATTGTTTTTAGAAAATAATTTTTGCATATGTATTACTAGCATTTTAAACATTTTTGACAATTTGAGTTTCACATGGTAGTGTAGAGACGCAGTTAAGGTGTGATGGTATGTTTAATAACAGCACTACTGCTACTTGTCCACAAAATGTGCCAGTGAAAAAATTTTGAAAATCTGTCAATATTTGACGAAGATATGGACAATCACAAAGTGGGACATTTTTTTGAGACACAGTGTATATCTATATCACGGAAAAAATCAAACTAAACTGCTTAAAACTGTGAGTCCTACTAACAGCCATCGCACAGCTCAGTCGTATAAAACATGATGCGACTTGATCGATTGCATTTTAAATAAACAAATGATCGATAATTTTCTTTGAATGTTGCTAGCATAACTGAGCACAATGCCAGCCTTTAATAACTTAAGTTTTTTGACCGGATAGAGCTCAGCTTACTCACAAAGGGAAGGCCATGGCGAGCTGTGGAATTTGAACAATTTTGTTGCAGCGAGCCGCAGAATTTTGCGAACTGGCTTGCGGAATTTGGCAAATATTGCCACGGAAAATTGTGGGCCCTATTTATCAGTCAGTCTCTTGTAATGTCCAGTCTACTTACATGAAATGTTTTAAAAGCTTCTCACAGGCAATGGCTAACAGTGCACGCTTGAAAAGCCATCTAATCTTGTGATTTCTGCAGCAAAAAAGCAGTTCTCTGGGACATGTGTTGGCATTTTTAGGGCATTAAACAGCATGGCCAATTGATATTTGCAATACACGTATTCGTTTTATCCCAGAGTTGTTGATTGTTGTAGGACAAAGTGTCGAAGGTGCGCGTCGTCGCACTCTTCAACCGACGGAATGCCGACTTGAAACTGCTGCAGAGTCTGGACATTGAAAAGTTTACATGGATCACCAGAGAACTGCAGATACACATCATGCCGGAACCGGAGAAGAAGTTGTCGAAGCGTGAAGTTCGTGAGAAAGCTGCTCGTGATGCGAAGGAAGCATTGATGAAACAGAAGATCGAGCAACTGCGCAAGCGATTGGCCGAGGAAAAGCAGTCGTTCGATGAATACCGCAAAGCTGAACTTGCTGACATAGAGCGGTCGATGAATGAACTCGGCATAGAGATGAAATCTTTGGAGCAGACTCTAACAGATCTTGGAGCTGCCGAACATATACCTCAGTTTGTACCGTGGGTCAGCTTGGAAGAGCTGATGAAGCAGCACAAGATAGCTCAGCTCATGGAACTCAAAAAGAAAACCGATGCCGAAATCCTGCAGACCTACGGATTTATTGTTCCGAAAAGTCTTCTCTCATAGCATTTTATGCAGGCTTCTTAGTCTGTTGACATATGCGTGGGTTGAACATTGTGCATCAACTTGTCACCGAGAAACTGTGATTAAACAAATTAATGATGAGTGAAATAAATTTAAGTGGTCGTGTAGCTGAACACATTTATTTTTTGTGGGCCTTAGGTAGAGCAAGTACTTGGGTTGTATTTGATAGTCAGTTTCAAGTACTTGTACTTGTACATTTGCAAAAATGTGCAGCATCTTTTTCTGTAGTGCTAGTGAACAGTTGAAAAGTCACTGGAAGTCAGTTGGTTCCAGTGTATTTGGTCTCTTCTTTGTATATTTGGTATGCTGTATACACCAATGGTGCAGCAGAGGGCCACTAAACAGGCTCTTGAAGTTTGCCAGAATTTGTCAGAATATGTTTTTATGGTTCATTAAGGTTTAAAATTTTGAACAAGACTAAGCTGGCATTTGATGCAAGGTATAAAATTGTTATACTTACTTTACTTTACTTACTGGCTTACTTACTCATTTGCAGACCACTGGCCAAATTATTGTGATTATCAAGCTTTTATTAACATAATGATATGTCCAGAAACCAAGTTGTACAATTATTGTGGGACAAAATTGCACTCTGGTAATCAGCATCAACATAGCAGTCATATCTGTTATTTTCACCTAGCGGCAGTGGTCACAGTAAAGGGCAACGCAGGGGCTCTGCATTCCCCACCTCCTATGCTCAGTCTGTATAGTTCCCCACTCGTAGTCAAGCAACTGTTATAAAAATTAGTAAAATTGGTGCTACCAGATGTCACATTTTAAGGCTAAAATGTGCCAAATTTGATTTCCGCTGGGGCTCTGTCCCATGCACCGCTGAAGGAGCTCAGGAGTTTACAGCGCTCCCCCAGAGTTCTAGCTGTGTTAAGGAGCTTACTTTTGAGGAAAAGGGAATAGGAAAGAGACCAGAAAGGTGAGGGAGAAAAGGGGATGTGAGGAAAAGGAAGGGAAAAGGTAAGTAGATTACACCATTTCTTCAATTTTACTATGACCACTCCCTGTATAGTGCCGAACGTTACATTACTGAGCAGTGGCCCATGTAAAAATCAGGTTGAGTTTGAAAACCGCTACGCTGAAACGGTTGAAAATTTGCTAAGAATAATACAGCTACGGCTCCTGTGTGTTCCGAGTGTTCTTGCGTTTATGCACGATCTAGAAAGCCAGTCTCAATCGACCGGTGTGGTTGTACGACTGAACGTTAACGAACAATTATTATTACCAGAGATGTAGTACTTGGTACTTGTACAGTAAGTTACTTGAGTACTACTCGAGTACCATTTTGAAGTACTTGTACTTGTACTTGAGGATCAAGTACTTGTTGACATGTGGCAAGTTCTTTATTTTTACTGTTTTATATTCAAACAGTATGCTTAATAATTGAGTGCAGTGCCCAAAGCTGTCCAGAAAATTGTGGAAAAATAGACATTGAAATGGGCAACATTGCAGTGAAATCTTTTTATTACTTTATTACTTCGTGATCAAGGTTAGCTAATCACTGTTATTTAGTTGGACCACTCAGCTTTAGCTGTACAGTGGGGGCATTACAACACACCAATTTTTTTATTGAAACTTGAAAAAGTGTAAAGGCCTAATCAAATTGTAATAATTTTTGGTCTGAACATTCCTGACATAATTGGCCATGAAGACCTAACTCAACATCTGTTTCTGCATTACCTGGAAAAAACAGGCGAAATATGCATTAAAATTAACAAACAAAATTCAGCAAACTGAAAGGTAGTGATTTCTAAATACTTTCCAAATTATCTTTTTATTATTACTTATTCCTATAACTATTTTTATTCTAAATTTACTAAGTTTTTAAATTTACCATTTTTCTATAAATTTTATTAAATTAAATTTCTCTTTTAAATTAATTCTCATCAAATTCTTCCCCAAATTTCTCCAAACTCTTATC
>Ga0209671_1003765_pt1 | contig 14758 bp, 7 predicted proteins | sample WorMetHERISLAND2_2_FD_187401 | JGI IMG/M metagenome (GOLD analysis project Ga0209671, IMG submission 187401) | Marine gutless worms symbiont microbial communities from Max Planck institute for Marine Microbiology, Germany - Olavius geniculatus... | ecosystem: Host-associated > Annelida >... | reverse complement strand
TGCCCCGGCCCACCCTCGCTGCTCAGGTGTGCTTATGATAGTCGTCAGACAGGTGTGTCACTGTCGTCGTCTGTAGTAACATAGGTTAGATGTCGCTGCTTGGCGAGCGGTCGACTCGACTGGCCTGGCCGGGCTCTGCTAAATGTCACGGGCGCGAGAAAGAAATATTATTGACAATAATAATTTATATATTGACTAAACGAGCGAGAAATGTGTGCTACTGTCTAGCGCAGAACACACTAGGCCTATCTAGTACCGCAGTCGCATTACACGGCAGTCAGCAACTTCTATTTATAGCCACTGCTGCTTGCTGTCTGATGCGGCTGTAGAAACGGCACAGACGATTATTTAAAAAAAAATACTACGTCTGCCGCAATGGTAGGCCTAAGCGTTTGACATCTGCGATAAGCTATGTCGAAGCAAACTGTAACAGAACATGGTCAGAACATTGGTCATTTCAATTTCATACCGTTATTGATATCTTGCACCGGTCGTGCGTGTCAACTGATAACTGATATCATCGTTTTATGATCACCGCGCAAACAACGCGCATAGCGTGCAGAGACGTTGGTCAATTGGCTGTCATAAGCATTCAGGACGATCGACCGTAGCGCACAGCTACCCTTCACGTGTACAGTGACATACAACTGCACTGTGGCATTAGCAATTTAGCATATTTCGACCACGCGCGCGAGCTTAGAGACATATCGCGCAGACCGTCGCGAACGCTTAACAGCGCTGTGCTGTTGGTTGCAATCAAAACATTTTAGCATAATTGTGACGGCGCAGGCGTGCGATGTGATTGTCAGGTGCAACGTCCTGCAGTAGTCGTTAATAGATGAGCTCGAACATACATACACCGACCTCAGCAGCCGTAGTACTACATACAACGTCGGCAATGGAATCGATCCGTAGTTCAGCAGTGGCGGTCGATTCGCAATGTGACGGCATTAAACAGACAGCAATGACCGGCTGATGACGTCCACACAGTCAGCGCGTGCAACAGCCTGTCTGATGTAGAGATGAACCCTCGTCTTCGTCTGTGTCTGATGGTTCGAGGTCGCTGGCGGCCGTGCGTTATATTCGTCTACTACGTGCTGGCTGTCGTTCTAGTCGAGCAGATTCTCATCTCTACAGTTCACCGACAACAGCTACCGCCCGCTGACAACGCCACGACGGACCGAAACAATACGCCACTGGTGGTCGACGCACACAGAACGAAAGCGCTACGAACTACGACGACGACCATCTTGCCAACGTCGACCACCACGTCTCTTGTTAGCTCAATCTCGCCAGTGGCACGTGCGGTCACAAAGCCAGTCGTCCGTCCGTCAGTTTCACTGTCCAAGGAGCAGCAAGAGGACATCTTCTACCGTCGACGAGCACAGCCGGTGAACCACTATCTCCACCGTGTCCTGCTCGAACCGAAGCAGCTTTGTCTTCCTAACACCACGATGATAATCCTGGTCCATTCCCATCACCCGCATACGGATCGGCGTCGAGCGATCCGATCGACTTGGGGCCAAGCCGTACGGACGGCGATTTGGCCCAACGAGCGGAGGAACAGGTCGTGCGCCGGTCTGCAGCTCGCCTTCGTGTTCGGTCGGCACCGAGACCCTGGCCTAAACGACTTGATTTACGAGGAACTACATCACTACGACGACGTCATCCAGGGCGACTTCGTTGACTCGTACCAGAACATGACGCTCAAGTCTCTTCTTGGACTAAAGGTGGTCGACGAGCGCTGTCCCAACGTCAGCTACTTGCTCAAAACAGACGACGACATGGTCGTCAACTTGCCCTACCTGCTTCAGCTGCTCGCCAACAAGACACTCCAGCGCTCCATCATGGGTCCGCTCAACGTCGGCTCGCGCGTTTACCGTCAGGGCAAGTGGAAATTGTCCAAAGACGAATTTCCTTTCGACGTTTTTCCTCCGTACGAGTCGGGCTCGGCGTACGTGATCACCGGGGACCTAATTCACGAACTGTACGTAACTGCTGAGTACGTACCATATATCCACGTCGACGACGTCTATATTACCGGCATTCTGGGCCGTATACTGGGCGTCAACCACGTACAACAGAAGGGTTTCGCGTTTTGGACCAGCAGCCCCCCGACCGCTTGTCAGATGCTGATGGACGAAGTCGTTACCGGAACGAAGATGTTGCCTCAAAATCTGTTCGCTCTTTGGGACAATTTCCAGAAAAATATCAACTGTTCGCAATCGGTAAACTTTATATTTAACTTACAATAATAATTGTAAATTAGTAATAACAATTATGATAGCTGCTGAGAGCGTAATTTGAGATAGCATGACTAAGGTTGATGCGCAGATCTGTAAGACAATGTTGGTTATGTCGAGCAGTGATGTGCTTCACGTAGACAAAATCTGAAACGATATAACTAACGTTCTCTGCAAGAAAATCGCGAATGCGCACGCGAACGTGGTGATGCAAATTAACGTGATTTTTATACAATACAGTCCGAAGTTTGGATTACGGAAATCAGCTGAAGCAGAAATGTCTTGAAATAACGCTGCATTGCTGCATGGTGACAGAGAGTGACCAGTTGCAGAATGAAGTTCAGTTTTTTACGACATGATATTAATGGTCGGGCGTTGTAGTTGTTAGCGCTGGGAAATGAAAAAAAAACTTGCCTGCTTGCGGACTGCCATACGGTAGCAGAGTATGTGAGGAAGCACTCGAGTTGTTGTTTCGTGGAGTAGGTGCCTCAAAGACAAAAACTCGGCCAGTTACCGTGTATACGACAGGAGAAAACGCGCTAAAGCTTGTTAAAGCGCGCTTTCCATTCAACGCAACGTACGCAACGCAACGCAGCTGACGGAACGACCGCTTTGTGACCGTTGCGTCAGCTGCGTTTGTTGCGTAATGTTCTTGCGTTCATTGCAGTTGTTGTGAATTTTCTTGCTTTCGCTGCGTACGTTGTGTGCGTTGCTGTGGATGAAAGCCACGTTTAAGTCAAAACGGCAGCTATCATGACTGGGTTCGCTGGTGGCACTACAAAAATGTACGTGCATTGTCTAATGACAGCGTGTGGACATTGAACATGTTTAAACGTGTTTAAGCGTGCCTGCTGCTTGCCGACCGCGCGCGACGCCGCTTGCTGCTGCTGATCACGCTGCTGCGGTTTGTGATTTTTTAGCGGACCGTACTTACCTAACGGCCAAGCTTATGGTACGCGTTGTCGTCTGTCTGGCTGTCTGTCCGTCTGTTCGTCGTCTGCCACGGTTGTATTGTGTCTAAACGGAGCAAGATAAGACATAGGTTGCTATTGATCACTAATAGAAAGTCGCATATTGACTTTAAAATGACATGAAAATCATTGATGTTGGATGACTTTGCAGGGTCCTATGATATGCCAATCGTGCGGTATTGTGGCTAAACGGTAAGTCGGAAAATGTCGGCGATGTACCATCGAATGGGGCCCTGGTGACTTCCTATAGGCTGTCAGTAGTAATCATGTCTCCATTTGCAGCACTTTGTCCGCAATTTTCAATGTAAAGTTTTAAGCCATAAGTGGCCGTATCTCGGAAATAGTGAGAGAGAGAGCCAAGGTTACTACTAATTATTAATAGGAAGTAGCGTCCTTTTAGATGAAATGAAAATCATCGACCTTGGTCACTGACAACCAAGTCGGTCGGCTATCCTAGCGACAACTAGTCTTTTTGAGTTCTTGTTGTCACACGTACTGCAGGTGCACGATATGTCGTTCAGTTTGTGTTTCTTACCATTGAAAAACAAAACTCCAACAAATCACTTAGCTCGTCTTTCAATTGCTCGTTAAACCATCTATCGTATTAGTTACGTAAGGCTCTACTTTCCAGGGGCAAGGCTCGTGGATTTGATCCCGTGCACAAAATGGTCTCTACTTTTTTTCGTTTTTTCTCTCTTTTATTTTATTTTTGCTTTTTTCGTTTTAAGGGCTTTTTGAAAATGTTGCTAGAAAGTCTGGGGAGCACAGTAAACTCGTTTAGTGGTTTCTGGGGCAACCCCAGTTGCCGTCAACAACCTGAACCTAAAAAAACATTTAGTATCGATCCAGCTAGAAAACTTTGACATACACCGTGAGCCAATAAAAACGTGGCACTTTACTTTTGTCCATATCTTTGCCAATTATTGACCTATTTACACAATACTTTTACCGACACACTTCACAGACAATTTGCATTAATGCGATTGTTATATATCCCATCACACCGTAGATGCATTTCTACACTACCTTGCGAGATATAAATGTAAGAGAAAACTAATGATAAAAACAAACATTTAGGTAAATAAAAAACACTTCAGACCAACATTGTGCTAAATGATCCGTATGACACTAGACTGTGTTAGACCCACACTGTTTAATGTCATACAAACCATTCATCGCAATGTTGGTCTGAAGTGTTTTTATCAATTTTATCAAAATGTTTATTTGTGATTATCATTGTATATGCATATTTTATTTTTATTTCACAAGGTAATGTAAAAACACATTTACGGTGTGGTGGGATGTATAATAATCAAGTTATTGCAAATTGTCTGCAGAGTGTGCCAGTGAAAGAATTTTTAACATTGACCAATAATTTGCAAAGATATGGACAAAAGTAACGTGCCACGTTTTTATTGGCCCACCCCTACATGTCATAAACTGCGCCGCATTTCTTTTGAATGGTTGGAAATCTTCCCCGTTGCTTTTTGTTGAAACGTTTGCTCCAAGGTTGCAAGATGTGGTGTAGAAATTCTTGGTTTGATGTGACGTTGCAGGACATGTCGGTGTCACCTGCGTTATCTGCGGGCGTTCAGCGTTTGACGGCAAAACATCATCATCATCAGCAGCAGCAGCAGCATCGACCGCATCGGCCTTACAAGCCAAGAACATCATAACGCAATCCATTCAGCTCTGTCTGTGATACAATTATACTAGTCGTGTCGAGTTCAAGCCTGCCGGACAGCAGTTTTGTGTACAGTGAAAAAAGTGCTTTAATTTCGGCTTGTCTGTCACACGTTGTCACACGGCGTCAGGGCTGTGCTTATGGGCTGGTTTTGAGCTTTTAAGTTTAGTTTTAAATCTAATCGAATGACACAAGGGCTCACTAACAGGCCTCTTGAGTCAGTCAGCGCTAGTAACAGGTGCACTTAAGACGTTGAGCATTTTTGCTGTAATTACATGAAAAATAGACACGTTGCGTAAATAGTGCAAAAACATTTCAACATTTCGGCAGAGTCGCAAACATGTTCAGGTTAGAACGTAGTTCAGACTGTAAGATAAAACATTTATGCAACGTTTTTATTTATGTGTCCACACTATTAGGCACGTTTTCTGGTTGCATTATTGTTTGCATTGTCTGTTCATATTTATAAAGTGTTTCTACTGCACTTTCAGGTCGGCAGCAGGGGAGGGAGGGGCTTATGCGAGTAGAACACGGGGACAGTGGACCGTCCAACAGTTGCACACATGTTCAGTTCAGTACGGCGTTCACGGGATTCTTAGAGGGTATAGTAGAACGCTCGTTCCGTATTGGGTACGCCATTGCTTCGTCAGCCCTTCTGAGTTCCATATTGTTACTGCGGTCTGTTCATACAAACATTCCATATTAAATTCCGTCCCGTCCTTCTTTCACGTCCGGGTTGTCGCCGGCGTCGTGGATTAAAAATAGAAACAGGCAGAAGTAGCAGTTTTCCGACAGATGTGATTTTGGGTGCTCAGAATTATAATCTTGACCGTAAAGTTTTAAAAAACGGTTTTTTTCAGCCCTGAATTTTGCTTTTGTGGACTAAATTTTTTCGAAAGAAAGAAGATTTTTCGAAAATTTTTCAGCAGTCCAAATATTAGATATAAGGCAGTTGTTCCCCTGTTCCACTCCTTACCACGACGCCAAAGTCCGTTTTGCTCGTCAGTCAGCAAATGCAGGAATATTTTAATTTGATTTATTGATAGCTTTTATGTGTAACGCAAAACGCTTTTTTGACATCAGTGTAAAAGCCTAAAAGGTCAACGTGACCTTTTAGGCTTCAATTGCGTCTTGACTGAACACAGGATGTAATGTCTTATGCAGGAAGTTCACATTTGACGAACGGCGTTTATTATCTTGTTTATAATGCCAACATCTTAATTGCGAAATATTTATCGTTTGCGAGTTTTGTGGCTATTTATATATGGCGTATATTTCTTAGCTACACTGTTTATTCTATTTTTCCGCTTTCATACAGTGTTTGTATGCAGTATAATATAATGTATATAATGTAAAGTCTGGACGCATCACGCCCGTATGCCATTGTACGGTGGCTAAATTAAACGGGGTCAGTCCAAATTTGTTCACACACATCTTTGTTCACCGTATTCGGATCGTGTAAACGCCTCATTAGGAACGTAGTGCGCGAGGAGTAAATAAGCGACCTCGCACGTGACTTTATCGACACCCTTAGCTTATATGGGTTTATACGTGGTGTGCAAACAATCTGGTGATTTTAATGCGCGACGCGTGTGGTGCCAAACGTGTTTATTGCCGTTACAAGTTGCAACGCCGACGTATCATGGCTATACATAAATTGCGTTACTTGTTAAGTAGTTATATAGGTGAATAATAAGATTAGTTTACGGTCTTCGTTCCCTGTAGCCCTAAATTAGTTACCGACATAGTTCCCTAGAGAAACATTTCCAAATTTCCGGCTGAATATATCGCCAGCATAACGGGTGACGTCACCCATAAGAAGTACGATTGTAAACGCAAACACGTATTGCGCGGCCGGTATGGTATAAAGCTAGGTTGATTTTGTATAAATATGCGAAAAAAATGCAGCGTGGTCCGTTTAATTTGAGCCACTGTGTAATTTAATTGTCTGCCAGAAGAAAGACTGTTATTGTGTGTGCACGTGCAATCATCATTGTGCCCGGTTATACCCCGTTTACACGATCGAGCAAACGTCGAGCAAATGTACTCAAAATACACGTGCTAATCGCTCGACGACTGCTCGACGTTTGCTCGATGTTTGCTAGCAATCATCCAGCTAGCTCGACGAGCTATGGTAATTAGCATGCTAATTAGCAGGGCGGGCGGGTTGTAATTGGAAGGCCTATATAACGCGTGATCAGCTGTGGGCTAAGCATAGGCCTATATTTGAGCCAGGGGGCGGGGTTTCATCAGGCCTGCTCGATGTTTGCTCGATCGTGTAAACGGGGTATTACTGCAACTCGTCACTGCAATCTGTTGTCTGCAATCGATTGTTTATATCGTACTCATTAAAACGCATTTTATTAATAGTGTTGTTGTACTGAATCGTTTTCCAGTACATGACTCGCTGCTAACCTACACGAGGCGTACGTAGAAATTGGTTTGAATGCCCACTGACGATAGTTTTGAAATATTAATTTATTTCATATCTATTTTAAAACAAAAAATATATAGGCTCATGCACACTGTGTTTGCTTAAAATAGTAATACACCAAACCAAACTAATAACTTTGCAGAATGTGCTGGTGAAATAATTTTGAACATCCGTTGAAAATTGACATCAATATAGCTTGGTGAACTACTTTTTGAGACGGTATGTAAACCGCACCAAATAGTAATTTATACAAAAGTACTGTACGAGCACCGTGTTACATAAAAAGTCACCCTTTTATAGGGTAGCGCAGCAGCGTGCTATGCAATCGTAAAGCCGTATGTTCGTCTGTCCGTCCGTCTGTCCGTCACATTATGCAGCCCCATCAAATGGTGCAATTTAAGATCACGAGATTTTTACTGTCGGCTCCCTGAAAAACTCTATTTTCAAAAATTAGTAGCGTCGTGCCGGAAAGAAAAGGGGGTGGGGCAATTGCAGGTTTGCTCCTTTCCCATTTTTTGCTTTGTCAAAAAATCTTTTTTGTCGAAAAAGTGTCGTCCAAATGCAAAATTTGAGGCTAAAACCATTCTTTTGCGAAATCCGTTGTCATAATTGAAATTCTGAGCACCCATTATCTCTTCTGTCGGAAATTCGCAGTGTCTGTTGGGAAACGGCAACTTCCGGTCCCGTCTACACCTTTTTAACCTACGCGCTGCTGTCAGGAACTGTAAAGCTTTTCCAGAAATTCGAAAGGGTCACCCCGATTGAAGGCCCTAAATGAGAGGGGGTAGAGAAAGTTTGCGACATGCATTATCGCAGTATACCGAAAACAGTGCCACATGGGACCAAGGTTACTATTAACAATGTTTTTTGCTGTTACCACTTTTATTGATTCTTAAGGGATTGAAAACATGTTTATTTTAATTCCGTATAAAAGTCAACAACAATGATATGATAATGTAAATGTTAATAAACTAGAAATGGGCCTACATATACATTACGAAATAATTATACATCATATTCATATATGCGTTATTGATATTGGCATTTCATATAGGATATACAGAGTGGGCCATAAAAACCGTCCCCCTACATGTCAGCTAATTATGTCTTCCAAGAGTAACTTACATTTAAAGTGAATAACACACGTTAAAATATAATCAATTTTGAGTAACTTGTGCAAATTTTGTGCAAATATTTTCAATGACTTTGTAATGGGGTAATATAAATGAGAGCAACCCAACTCTACTGGAAACACAATGGGGAAACAGTGTAACGTCATTTAACGTACGAGGATAAAGCATCGATTAAACTCGTTCGTCAACAAAAGAGATGGGGCACAAAACGCATTTGTAAAGAGTTTTCTAACAAGAATTGGGCGGTCAGTTCTGTTAAAGATCTGCGCAAAATTGACAAGACGAACTCGATTTCTGGCAGTGGACGGAAGCGGACTGTCCGAACAACACAGAATATCGAGTGGGTAACGAATCTGATTATGCAGCTAGGAAGGCAACCCTGGGTCCAGCAAAATTCCGAGAGAGATTCAGAAGGGCACATCGAACAGTTGTTTACTTGACTGTCTTGTTGTTGTACGAAGTTTTCGCTGTTTTACTTAGACATACACGCAAGCACGTATTTCCATTTGTGTTTCACCATTGTGATATAATAGAGTTGGGGTGCTTTGATTCTATCGTATTATTTTTAATAACGTTTCGACATACTCATTAGTTTTTGATATCAATATGTGCAGAACAAACTAGCAATTTATATGGTGTGTCATCTTGTCCACATAAACAAATGCAGTAGCATTTTAAGCAGAATAATAAAGGGGACGGTTTTTATGGCCAACTCTGTACAAAATGGCAAAACATTTTTTGAGAAAAAAATCGAACAAATCTTTCTACACTATTAATTTTTCTAGTGGTTAAATGTTGTTTTACAGTTTGGCAGCAAATAACATACTCATTTGGTTGCTGTATTTCATAAGTCAGTGATATATTTTTGTATTTTATAAAACTTCATTATAGTTCAGCCGTTTTTGGCGACCAAAAAAATACAGAAACGATGTTCTGCCAGCTTTCCCTCGATATAGCCTACTCGAGTGAACACAGAGGATAAGAACAATAAAGCGACATGATGTAAAACAGTACGGATAGGACGCTCTCCAATACACAGCGCTGGCAGCTGGCTACTTCGACAGCTGCGAATTACGACCAAATCTGCAACACACAAAGCAACTTAACATTCACGTGTATAACCCATACAGACTTCTCGGCAACAGCACACGTCGCATATTGTACATAATACATAATGCTGTACATAATGCGGTATTTTCTATTGCCCAAAATAGTCCGTTAGTGTTTTGACATAGGCCTTAACATGCTAAACTTTTCTGAAATTCTTAAGGTCTTATTTCATCTTAATAATTGGGCTGATGACGTTTCACTTGGATGTTAATTTGACGACATACGAGGTCAAACGAAAATCTGAAGTTTAGTAAAGGAGGTGTTATTAAACAAATTATGAGGTTGTGCAGCAATATATTTTTATTTGGTACTTACGCGTATAAATAGAAGTATCACGCAGATTCTCTAATCAAATGGTTGTATTCGGGCATCATTTCCAGTTAGGCCTAGTAGACAATACTTGGAGTGGATTGTGGCTTAAACGCGTTGTCTGTGACGCAAATACGTGCAACAGCGAACAGTCAGCTGGAGTAGCTAACCAGGAGGTCCAGAGGCGAGAAAAATTTTTGGGATCACCCCGGTCCCCGTTCCGCATCAAACGCACGCCGATGTCGGCGATGACCGTTTCAAGATTTCATTTTGAAAAAGTGGAGACAAATTTGTCACTTTTTTGGGTATATAAGAGCCAGACCCCTTTCTATTTCAGAGGCGGTCCCTTAACTCCCACGGGCCACCCACCGTGGGCTTCATGTCCATGGACCCAAATGTGGGCTCTGCCTTCAGACTTCCCATACAGACTCGCGCACCACACGTTCGCCATAAGTTTGACCACGTAGCAAAAAGTGATCACCTTAGCTCCTGCAAATCATGCAATTACAGTCATACACTATTTTGTCTTTGCGATTTTATTATAAAAAATATCTTAAGTACTGCTATTAAAAGTTGTCTATTACCCCGTTTACACAATGTGATAAAGTTAGCTCGACGAGCGCTTCGTCGTGTACTCATCAAGCCGGCTCAAGAGTATACATTGCAATGGCACAGCTCATCGAGAATTCATCAAACATTCATTAAGCACACAAACAGCTGGCGTGATCAGCGAGTGCTTGTTGAATGCTTGCAATATCTAAATCCCAGTTTTTCGAGCCAGCTTTATCGTGTATACGGGATACGTGCCGTATGCGTTGTAGGCCTAAACGACAGACAGAATTAGACCTATGATATCATGAACGAGCGATTTTGTGACTGAAATACTTACAGAACACGGGGGATTGTGCAGCTGACTCCAGGTGGCGCGAAGCGTGGCCGGAGTCATCTTGGTACCGGCGACTACACGGTTCATGACGATATCACAGACTGACGGCGGCTTGCCGTGCCAGAATGCGAACCCACTTTGCATGACATGATTGACACCCACTATTCGGCCCAGAATGCCGGTAATGTAGACGTCGTCGACAAAGATGTGCGGTACGTACTCAGCACTTACATACAGTTCGTGAATCAGGTCCCCGGTGATCACGTAAGCCGACCCGGACTCGTACGGCGGGAAATACGAAAACGGGAATTCGTCTTGCGTCAGTTTCCACTTGCCGGAGCGGTGGACGCGGGCGCCGACATTGACTGGACCCATGATGGATCGCTGCAGTCGCTTGTTGGCGAGCAGCTGAAGCAGGTAGGGCAAATTGACGATCATATCGTCGTCTGTCTTGAGCAGATAGCTGACGCCGGGACAGCGCTCGTCGACCACCTTCAGTCCGAGCAGAGACTTGAGCGTCATGTTGTGATAGTCGTCGATGAAGTCGCCCTGCACGATGTCATTGTGGTGAGCGTGCTCCTGACGCACGGCGCGGTTCATTCCCTCGTCTCCTTGCAACCCCAGCACGAACGCAAGCCGCAGACCGGCACATGACCCGTTCTTTTGCATGTTGTCCTTCGGCCAGCGACCCGTCGCTGCAGCAGAGCCCCAGGTATCACGGATTGCGGCACGTCGGTCGACGTTACGCGTCCCCGAGTGAACGAGAATGACCATCACTGTATCAGCATCACACAGCCGCGTCGGCACGAGCAACAGCTGGTGCTTGTACGGGTTCACCTTTGTCGGCCGCTTCCTGTAGTACAGTCGTTGGGTTTTGGGCGTCGCGTCGACGTACAGATCGCCCAGACTAGAAGCTGCGGAACCAACCGTCGGACTGGGTCGCGCTAACGCTGCCGCGAAATCGGTGCTGGAGGAGGGATGCCAGTTAGCAGTAGCGGCAGTCGATTCGTTCAACGTCAAGTTTGCAGCAGCAGCAGCCATCTCAGAAGCCAGAACGAGACTTGCTCGGCGTGCTACGTTGTATGCCATCAGTGCGTTCTGTAGCAGGACCACAGCCGTGATGTAGCCGCAGAGCGTCGACGACGACAAGCGACGTCCTCTATGTCGTCGCCGCAAACCCATGCCGCTATCACCACCACGAGTACCACACACGATCCGCAGCAGACCTCGCCGACGACCGTCGCTGACTGGCGGACAGAACAGTTGACGCGGCATCGTCACCAGACTGTAGGAAGGTCTCGTAACGAACGCTTCCGATCTTCGTCCACTGTGTCCCAGCGGCAGTGTCGACGTTCTGTCGAAACCGCCGCGCATGTTTGAGTGACTTTGTCAGCAGTCGATTTTCTAGGAGCACTTCAGACGGACTTTAGGACGATCTTCTAAGAGCAAAATGACGATGTTTTGTCATATGTAGGCCTATATATTACAACACACAACGTAATATTTATATACTACATACGGCACTGCTGGAGTGGGTAAGCTATAAGCCTAAAATTTGGGCAATAAGGCATCGTATTTAAACCAAGCTCAGATCGCATCCACTACACACCGTCGTTTGCTTTATGATGCACGACTGCAGCCGAAAATTGCGAAAACAGTACCCTGAATGAGCTTTAACTCGATTTAACTCGATTGCCATAAGCTGACAAACTTTCAGTTAGCTCGTGACTGCCACGTTCTTCAGTTGCACGCCGCTGGCTGCGTTGTGCACTCGACAATAGCCTATCCCATTCAGTCAGCGGCCCGTATAGTCTACACCTCTATAACCCCACCAGATCACCGTGCTGGCACGTAGGCCTATAGGCTCTATACGCCGTATAGGATGCAGTTAGCAAAGCGAATCGAGCAAAAGTTGATTACTTTTACACTCGACAACATGTAATGCTTCGCGCGTCTTAATCATCGTCGAGATGTTTGTGTGTCTGCCACACTCTTAAACCCTATTATTATTATTTTCCAAAATTTATTTTATTATTATTATTACACGGTTTACACACACGTTATGCCATTCACGATATTGTGAAGAATTTTTGCTGTGCTGGGTTACCACAAGGACCCTTCTTTTTGACCCATGTTTTTCATGAAATCGTGAAAAAGAGGTACCCCCTAAAAGTCCTTATTTTACCGCCATTCGCTTGTCATTTAAAACCCGTTTTTAGATTTCAAGATCGTTCAAGGTCATCGACGTTGGTATTTTAGGAAAGTCCTCAGCGATGCTTGTTACGCTAATCAGCTAATCTGCAGTGTCTATCTGTGACCATTTTCACGCTAAATTGTTGTCTTTGTTGATAGTAGTCAAAATCGCACAATTTAAAGGGGTACCCATATTTGACGTTTTTGTACGGAAGACTCGGTAAAACTAAAAAGTCGAAACTCAAACTAATAATATCTAGGCATGTTTTATACCAAAAATTTGGTACGCAGATTGTTTCGGTTTACCTCCAGCCACTTCAACGCAATTCAGTCTTAGAATAAGTGTCAAGGCCTAAAATTGCAAAAAAATCACTAAAACTTCCATATTGGAATCAAAGGTCGTTCAAAATCACCAATGTTAGTATTTTAAGAAAGCTCGTCACAATTGCTTGCTATGATAAACAGCACGTCTCTGTTTAGGCCCTATCTGCAATTGTTTTCACGCTAGAAGAACCAATAGCGGTAAATTAACCACATCAGCAGGAGGGGTACTCTTCTTTGACGCCCTCATTCGGGGAAAGCCCTTCACGCAGCTGTATGAAATTTTCTCACTAAAAACTAGAGTCATAGTGAAAACACACAGTGAAAATTTCGCAATCTTAGCTTGCACTGTCTTTACAGGGCAGCAGGATGTGACAGACAGACGGACGGAAGGATGGGCATTGGCATTCACGTGGTGTCAGCACGGACTGGTGTACTACATTGTTTAGGCTTGCGACTTCTGTTTTTGTATTTTTATTTCAAGTATTTAAAATGGCTAGTCTTGTAAGGGCCAGTTTGGAATTCAACACGCGATAATATCGCCCCAAAACCATTTTTGATGTTTTCGAGTTTTGACTCATATCGCCCTTACATAGCTTCGTAAACTGTTGAGTTCTTTTTGCTCTGATTGGACACTAAATCAGAGAAAAACTTTGAAAACCTGAAAAATATCACATCACATTATAAGACCTAAAAAACCTAAAATCTGAAAATTTTGTATAAAAATTTAAGTTTTTGCGTTTAGTGCTTACCCGAGTTTACGCCGTGCCGGTACGGCAGTACTGCCAAAGATTATAGTCTATAATCTTTGGTACTGCTTTATTGTTTACTGGTACATTTTATTTCGGTACCGTTTGCAACTTAGGCTAATCATGTTTTGTTGAATATATACATTCTATGTTTAGTTTTTTCTGAATAATAAGTTCTAAAGTACTGAAATTACTAAATAGATTGTAGATTATTGGAGCGAATTTTTTTTTGGTATGGTGTTGGTTTGATCCATCCAACAATGGGCACTTTTTTGATGATACAATATTGGTTGTACGATACATCTACAGTACTACGTACCAACTACGAGTCCCGATCATTACTTACATACCAGGGTGTCGGCAAAATGCGTCCGGTGCGTTTGCGTCTGGTGCGTTTAACCCAACGGGTACTTTGTGTTTAAATAGTGCGTTTGGTAGACGCATAGGCTTATGTCTCATTTTCTGTAGCCTATGCAAGTTTTGGGCGAGTTCATCTTGGGTTGAACTCAGATCTGACATTTTAAAATATTAATTAACCACCGCCCATGGCGTGCGCCAGCCAGCCGCCGACTGCCTTGCTGTTGGTTTTATATAGTGCCGTGTCACTCACCCATGGACACTAAACCCGGCCATCATCATCATCATCATCGACAACCGTGGGCTCAATGCCCGTTGGTGTCTGACGCCATTCTTACTATCGCTGCCCACCGCTGCCTATCTAGGGC
>Ga0209671_1003762_pt1 | contig 14762 bp, 6 predicted proteins | sample WorMetHERISLAND2_2_FD_187401 | JGI IMG/M metagenome (GOLD analysis project Ga0209671, IMG submission 187401) | Marine gutless worms symbiont microbial communities from Max Planck institute for Marine Microbiology, Germany - Olavius geniculatus... | ecosystem: Host-associated > Annelida >... | reverse complement strand
CGACTACTGTAACGCTGTGCTGGCTGAGTCGCCGAGAGTCATAACAGACAAGTTGCAGAGAGTGATGAATTCAGCTGCCCGCGTCGTCACTAACACTCGAAAGTACGACAGTGGTTTGTCGCGACTAATGCATGACGAGCTCCACTGGCTTGATGTCACCGATCGAGTACGGTTTAAGCTCGCAGTGTTCATGTATCGGTGTATCCATGGAACTGCTCCGCCGTCTTGATGGACAGTTGTACACTCACAGCAGAAGTCACTGGCCGTCAACATCTGCGTTCTGCCACTCAGCGGAAGTTGGTCGTACCGCGCTGTCGATTGGACAGTTTCGGTCGTCGGCGCTTTTCTGTGGCGGGCCCGTCGACTTGGAATTCGCTGCCAGACAGTCTTTGTGACCCAGAACTGAGTCTCGATACTTTCAAACGTCAGCTGAAAATATACATTTTTGCGAAATATTTATGACAAAATGTATTCAGCGCATTAGATATCTTTTTGAGTATGCGCTATATAAATTTACACTTTATCTACTTACTTACTTATGCAAAACATTTTTGCGAGTGTTCTATTTTACACAGATTTATACGTACGTACTGTACACTCGCCATTAATTGCAGCAAGCATGTTACCGTAGAAAGAGCATTCTTTGTTTGAGTGCCGCTTAACATGTTTGCCGTTTTCTTAAGACATTATGTTTAATTTAAATCTTTAACTTTTTCTAACATATTCGAATGATTATGTAAACGTTTCGATAGTTTTTGTACGACAATATTATTGTTTATTTCGTGCAACGTAGGCCTAATTATTAACATAAAACAAAATGCATGCCTCTATGTGTTTTTTTCACAACACAATGGTGCTGATGCTTTGTGTTTGGACTGCTGACATTCCAACATTAGGCCTACATTAAATAGCAGTTTATTTAATGCGATAGTAATCGTCCAGTATAACAACCAATACAAGAAAAGCCCAGCTAACGCAAAGGGAAACGCGCAACAGCGATGCACGTGTGAAAGCCCGGTGCGAACGAAATCTAAGTTCACAACGATGTTTTATTTAGACTCAACGGCGGATGACGCCTAGCGCCATATCCAGTGCATGAATTTCAGTATTGCGCGCCACGTCCAATGCATGAATTCCACCATCGCAAATTTTCCCACAAAACCCCTATTATAGCGTTTAAGGTCATCCAAGGTCATAGAATTTGGTGGCAATCGAGAGCCAGTGTACGACTTTTTATTAGTGATTAATAGTAACCTAGGCCCTATCTCGCACCGTTATTGAGATACAGCGACGTATTGGCTAAAACTCGCAAATTTTTTTACCCCGTCTCATTTAACGCCCTTGTCCAGGGTGACCGCCTTCAAATTTTTGGAAAAGCTTTACGGTTCCTAAAACTAGAGTCTTCCAGGCAGCCGAAGGTAAAGATTTGGTGATCATAGCTTGCACTTTTTTTGATTGATCCACCCGTGTGACAAACAGACGGACAGACGGACGACAAACATAATTGCGATGGCTAAGACGCGCTACAGCAGTACCTGCTGTCACGCGTAAAAACCCTCGTTCAGTTAAGGCTGAGTAGGGCTACTGCTCGCGGGCATCATTCAGATAAAAAACGCGCAAAAAGCCTATATTACCTTGACTTTTAATTTATGACCTAGATATTTAATAAGCTTCTAAAAATTGTCCAATACATGTTTATGCAGCTGCAAGTAGCCGCAGTATCATGAACACACAAAAATATTTAAAAAAATCATGACTTTTGGCCTATCTTGATATTCAATAGATCGTCATGCAAAATTTCATTAAGCTAAGTGTGGCGGTATACAAGTTATTGTGCTAAAACAGAAAAACAAACAAAAACTTAGTGACTATGCTTAAAAACCATACTGCTGTCGCTTTCGCGGGCAGTAAAAAGTAAACCAGGTCAGGAGGACGCTCCGTACTTTCGGTTGCAGATCCGGTTCGTTAAGTTATTGCATTATGCGTATTATTGTTCGTATATTGAGGTTTAACATCGAAAAAACGTTTAGAATTTTGCTACGTTTTCACGAGTGAATGTAGGCCTATTTCGATGCATGTTGGCGACGAGCAATTAGGGTTTAGTAAGTAAGCAAGTAAGTCAGTAAATTGGAAAAACGTATAAGGTCAAAAAGTTCTCAACAGCCACTTTATCTGCTAATGTCGCTTTGCCTTTGATGGCTTGGAGGCTGGAATGCTCCCAGTGCAGTCCATCGCTGGACAGGAGTGCTAAAGACCAGGTTTACTTTGCTGCCAAGCAGCAGGCAAAACGACAGACTCTTACATAATAACATTACAGCAAATGATAACGCAATGTCATAAGAACTATATTTACAATGAGAACTAAAAAACAAACACTAACTGTAAAAACTGAGTAGACAAAAAGCTCAGCTGTCACTAAGCAGAGCCGACCATTTCTGAGATACGGCGACTATTAGGTTGAAAACTTGCATTGAAAATTGCGGCCAAACCGCTGCACATGTAGACATGGTTACAATTGACAGTCTATTGGGACTCGTCGTCCTTGTCCAATGACACCATTGACGATTGCCTACGACTTACCGTTCAGCCACAATACCGCACGATTGGCACGGCAAAGTGCGTAGTGACCAAGGTCATCCAAGGTTAATGATTTTTGTGTCATGTGAACAAGCGTATGCGATTTCATAATAGCGATTAACAACGCACATTTTTTCTAGTTCTTCCATTCAGCTCCAGATTCTAAAGTATTTCCTCCATTGCATCCCCCAAATTTTGCACGCAGAGAGCCTCTACAAAGGACTAATTATTCTGTGAAAAGTTTTTCCCCTAAGACCTACTCGTTAGGGTATATTCGTTACGTAGGCTACATACATACAGACAAACGGTCGGCCCAAAAATGAGACAAACACACAACAGTAACAGACTAAATACGAGGTACGCGGTAGAAACAAATTAAACACGATGAAGAAATGAAGAATAGTAGGCCTATGGGAACGATTTAATTGGTTGCTACTCGATACATGTATGCATGCACGGGCAAGAGTTGTACACCAAACAATGGCGTTAAATCTATTGGCATAGACAGCGATGACGATGAACCCATGCTGGTTGGATCTTATCGACGTTTTGATAAATCTGTCTACAGCGACAGACGCATAGATCACGCCATCGAACGGCGCGTTACCTGGCCAGGTAACACGAGCGTGGACACGTGATGGTTGTTTATGTTCTGCTATTTAACATGTCGACGACGAGTTTGACAGGTTTATTTATTGTGACCATGTGTCGACATCCAGAAGCCTCTGCACGCGCGGTTTAGTGACAATAGAAATACACAACGTATTGGGACAACCTGGTGACACTCAATTTAAATGCCAACAGTGAAAGCAGAATTTTTATTTTTTACTGTTGTATCGATAAACTGTAAAAAAATTAAATTTGTTCTGCTTAGTTTAGTCAAATCTTACGGTGGTAGACGTCTAAGCTGTATCTTCACGTCTCTCTTTTTTCCCGATTTCTATTCTTTTACGCTTGCTTTCTTGCCCTCTCACGTTTTTATCCGGTTAGAGCTAGGGTGTGAGAGCAGTGTAATTAAACTGCCAAATGCAAATGGATATGCGTGTTGATGTACAAGATGTACAGATTATGAGAGTTTTTTTCTGACGACATCGCAGTCGAGGATTTCACGTTGTAGGTGAAAAATTTTCACATGTGAGGTGACGAATCTCATAATGCCGACATCACTACATCAGGTTGAATTTTAAAGACTAATATGCCGACAATTTCATATGGTACCCCTTTGCTGTTCATTCCAAAGCCAAGTGCCAAGTCGTTTGACTCCGAACCTAACCTAAGTACCAACGTGTATTACAATCTCTTGGACTGGGACAATACGGCAAAACTGCTACTGCTATAGGTAGCAGTTCACAGACAGGACCTTTAATCAAGACGTCTCCGTTGATCTATTGTATACATTTAATGTCAACCGTAAAATGAACGGCGTCGTTTGAAGTCTGCGTAGCGGCCGCAGTAACTTTTATATGCATATAAAATTGTAAGTTATAATTCATGCCTCTTTGATCGCGGGAATGACTACAATACGTGAAAGTACAATGAACAAAAACACGCAAGAAAAACTGAGTTGTCACAATAATGGACAAATATATATAGACGTTAAACTGAATAATATTGAGCCTTCTGTATGCTAGGTACACGAATCGCAGATTTGTTACATTACTTCTTCACATTCTACAGGGTGGGCCAAGAAACGTGCCACTTTACTTTTGTTCACGTCTTCGCCAATTATTGACCGATTATTTTGCTCCAATGGTAAAAACTTTGGTTCGCTACTGACAAATTTTTGAAGTTTTACAGTTGCAGCCACAAAAACATCCAAAGCGATGGCATTTACGTGTCTATGGGGATAGTTGGAATTTTACGCGTTCGAGCAAGACTGTGCACTAGCACACAGAGCTTGCAAAATGGTTGCATTTTTGGATCGCAAGATGCCTGATTTCATGTCCCCATGTTGCTTAGTGCTGACACAATAACGATTTTTCATTAGCGAACCAGATTAAACTCACCATCGAAGCAAAGTAGCAACTGACAGCACCAGTTGAGACTATCCAGTTTGTACCCGTGACACACTATGACGTCAGCATTACGTCAGGACTAGCAAAAATATTTAATCAACTGCCATATTTTGTTGCAATATTTTGAATTAGAATTTCTTCAGCTACAACTGGTACAAATTTGGAGTTAATTGATCCATATTTGAGTGAATTATGAAAAAAACAAAAAGGGATCCTTTTTATGAAACACAGTGTAGAGAAGTAACAGCGTAGTGTATAATATAGACACTTGTAGACGGCGCCAAAATACAAAAATAGCAGTCCAGCACTGAATAAGCAGACCTAGTCATCTGTACTGTAATGATTGCATTGTCCAGAAAATACGACAAAAAGGTCATTTTTCAGTTTGTTCTTGAACGTGTTCCCCGATGAGCCAAGTCTCACGGAGCAGCCCACTCTTCCACGCAGCGCCAGTTTACACTTAATAGTTAGTTATCAGGTAGGTATTAATTTTTGTTCATTGTTGGTAGTCCTAGCGTTCCTAGCTGTCGTCGTAACCACGGTCTTTAAACGATCGCACTAAGTTTTCGGTTTCTTTGTGCATATATAAGCTTTTTTCTATTGTGCACATGCGTTGTGCACAGTTGTAATAAAGCGAATTTATCATCATCATTATTACTGACAGTACTGACATTATCATCAGTCAAACAGCGACGTTCGCATGTTTGAGTTCGCAGGTTAATATCTAAACATTACCAAAAGATTATTTTGATACTGTCGTTAGCCTACTGTGTGCGAATGGCAACTGCAGTGTAGGCCTACGATATAGACGAACAAGGCCTGAAAGTATGTAAGCTTCCGGTTGCAGTCGGCCGAAAAGTAGGTAGAAACGAGAAAAATATTTTTTCTGAATATATTTTTTCGTGACATTTCTGTAATATTACAGAACAGCTTATGAAAACAAAATCGCACGTAGTAAACTGTAGTAGCGAACTGTAGTAAAAGTACTGCAGCATGACAGATTACGATGCAGACAGTTTTGTTTCAGTAAAACGTTGAAAGCAAATAAAAAAACCCAGCTATCGCTAGGAAAAGCCGACCGTATACCGCCTACATCCGAAGCCCAGCGTCTGACTTCCAGTCACAGAGAGAAAGCGATTTTCAGGTGACACAGTCCCGTGTACTTTGATAACGGAAGACTGTCTCAAAAGCTACAATAAACGCTAGTAAAACATATATAGCACGTAGTCATTTTGCCAGGTGGTATAAATAGCTACAGATAAATAAGCAAAAGATATCGGACGCAGGTTTTGCAAATATTTTTCACAGTAAAAACGCCTTGCTCAGGAAGAAACGCTACAGCCATCCAATCTGACAGGGTTTATGCCACTTCCTATTAGTAATTAATAGTAATCTAGGCCGTATCTCTCACCGTTTCTGAGATATGGCCAGTTTTCCGTTGAAAAACGCACATTTTCTACCCCCTTCGCTTCATTCAACCCTCAATTTAAAAATGCTTCTCTTGGAGTAAATGGCTGAAACTTTGCATGCCCAAGTGTAAGACACATAACATATAAGACATAACACATAAGACACATATCCGTTAGCCACAATACATCCGTTACAGACGGACAGACAGACGGACGACAACCATGACAACAACTCGACCGTTACTTAAGTACGGTCGGCTAAAAACTGCGCCAATATTTTTCATGGTCAGTGAAATGTTTAGTCAGAGACGGAAGGCAACCGGAAGCACAATTTTTTTCGTACTCTTAACTAAAAATAACAAAGACAAAAGACGTGCGTATAAAGAGATGTTTCATATACAGCCAGCAAAATATGCACATATTCTGCCGTGCAGAACGCAGCACTAGTATACAATGTGTACATAACCAGCACGTGCAGTCGAATGAAAACAAGTTTACAAACACAAAAATTATACATCGTTGTAGGTCTACAGACGAAGTAGTTACTGTCTGGGTTACCGTATATCAGATAGGTTAGACGATCAGTGCGGTGCAAAATGTTAAAATAGCGCATAAAAACTGCACGACAGACACACTAATTATGTCACGTATATTTCAGTCATTTACAACTGTTTTACTCATCGAAAGACCGAAATAAACCACTAAGAACACGACTGTACCATTACTGCTAACAATAGTAGCAGTATCGTAATAATTAATAATTAATGCGAGTAATAATAATGCAGTTTGTGCTATTGGGCGCAAAAAAATAATATCACAATCGCTGTCAACCAGGGTCTGCGCGATAAAAAACAACAATATGAACGGTGGAAGTGTCGCAAAATATCGAAACATCGCCGCGACGAAAACATCAATCGTCGATCTAATTATCATCAAAACATTCGGCGAATATCATGAAAACAAACGGATTAGATCTAGTCAAGTCAGAAGTAAAACAGTTAACTAATTATAGCTATCAAAGTACATTTTTTTCGACCGGTATTCGGATCTACAAAACAAAGCAAGAGCACTAGAATACCAGTCGTATTAGCACCTACGAAGCAACAATTAATGGTACGGTATCGTCAATACCCCATGACACCGGCGTTGCAAACAGTAAATAACAATGCTCTACTCTCGTGGTCATTTCTACAATATATTATCGCAAGCACAGTCGTGTTAGAAAGGAGCCCCACGAATAGGCTCGAATGCAAAGAAATCGCATTTCTGCAGTTAAAGATTCCACTCGTTTGTACACAACCAGGTGCCCCAGATTGAATGAACGCTGGGGCAACTAGCACCTCAGACAACTAAGCATATCGTCGCCGTCAAGTTGATCCACGGTTTAGTCAGAGACAAGCAAACGTAAAATTCAGAATGACAACATTGTCGACGAGCACGGAAGACTGTCGAACGACGGGACATCAACTCAGTTCTAAGTGTCGGTCGGCCTTGTCGAAATCACGAATGTTTTCTCGCCGCCTGCGAGACTGAACATTCACCAGTAAACATAACGACATTCCACGATAATATTAAACCGTACTTAACTATACAACGCGTGTTCAAAATGACAGCGTAATTATAACCGTGATAAAAAGTTTTTACAATCCTTAAAATTTTATCCGTACCAGTAACTTACTATATTTTATGAAAATTTCGTGAATTTGGTTCAGCTATAGTAGTTCCGTTTCTATGCTACGTTATTAAAGTACTAAAAGGACCCAACACGCAGCTGATTTTCAGAGGTATGAAATTTTACAACTTACAAACCGGATATTTTAATACCAAGAAGCCTTATGATATTAGATAAATCATGTACGACCGTTTAACCACCAAAAATGACGATGTTAAAATTATTTGACTTTCTTAATGCCAGCATTGTTACTGTGGTTATCTGCAAATATCCTGCGATAATAAAAAAATATTACGAGATACTATAGTTATAGTGAAAAAATCATAGCGACAATCATACAGAACTATTATAGCAAAGTGCGCAAACACTAACGACGCGTGTTACACCCGTGAAACCAACACCACGACGGACGGAGGAAAGACTAACGTGATAAGTCTAAAGCAAGACACAAGCGTGAAAGTTCGGCGAGGAAACATAGCACAGAGAAGCCTTACTGCATTCGTCCTACACCGAAAAACCTATAAAAAGTCAAATATAGCATGACATCTATCTAACATGACGGCGCCAGAAATAGTTTAATAACGTTCCCAGTCACCGAAACTGCTGCAGCAAAAATCCCCGCCACTTTCTTGAAACTGCGCCTATAAAATTGGGACCCAATGAAATGGCACAAAAAACGTAACCATAAGATGGTAAAGTCGTAAAAATGATGTGATCTGAGGCTACTTGGACTAAAATTTGAGTACTCAAAATTTGCAGTACTTCTGGAAATTCAAGAGCAATGTCCCAGACTCCCTGACGTTATTGAATCAAGACAACGGGTCGTCCAAATAAAACTTCAGCGTTTGGGTGCTGTGGCAGATATTGAAAGAAAAATATAACATGCAGCAGTCTTCCTCTGTGATCATGCCACAAACTCTATATACAATGGAAGATAATCTTCCACAAAAGAAGCTCTTCTATAACGAATCTGGAAACAACAAATCCTGCGCGCCGAATAAATTGGAACACCAGCAAGCATATAGGCGCGATCGTTTCAGTGGCGATCAGGGCGCACAACGACCCGTTTGACTAGAGTCTTTCGCTGGCGAGTTCGCACAATGCGCCGCTCAATGACGCGTCCGTCTGGAAGAGTTTCGCGCACCACCTCGACGTCAGTGTCGACATGCGGCTGTGCAGTGTCCGTGTGCACGCCAACCACGTGGCCCAGGCCGGAGACATCAGCGTCAGGCACGACTGCGGCGGCACTGGTGAGCTCTGACAGCTGGCCGCCGTCGCCGCTTTCGACGTCGTCGGTCGGCAGTTCAATCGTTTCTGTGTGCTCGACCACGCGTCCGTCTGGCTGACGTCTGCGCACGCGACGGGTCGCCACACGCCGTACACTAGTCCTGATCACGCGCCGACGTACGATCGACCCGTCCGGCTGACGTATCTCCTCGTAGTCTGACTGTGACGGGAACTGCGGACCGAATGGCGGCACGCATTGTTCTTCGACGTCCCCGGCGTGGTGAGTCGCGTCTCGCTCCAACATGCTCGGACGCTCGGCCGACGGTTCCAGACACACGGCGTCTGGGTGGGCGTAAACTGGCGCACCGACTGACAGAGACATCGGAGTCTGATCTGAAGACTGGCCGCAGACTTCCACCGCAGCCAGAAACAGCGACGATGACGTCACTAACGGAGAACAACTGATCTCCTCCTGCATTGCGGATAGTACGGCGCTCTCGCTGCCAATCTTTAGCTGTGAGATAGGCTGCTGCTCGCTGGTCCCTACTGCTGTGTGCAGGGGAGAAATGTTGGAGGCGGCGAATGACGGAGTATCGGTAGAGATAGAGACGGATGCGTCCTTGTAAATTTCACTCCAGTAAGATTCGCCTGCCAACTGCGCCGATGTCAACTCGCGGAAGTCTCTTGCAGGAACTGCTGCGATGTCGGACAGCGTGTAATCGTTTTCTGACGTTGGCGTCGGCTCAAAAGACGTGAAATGTTCTACGTCTTTGCACGTCTCCCCAGCATGTTCTGGCGCGAGTTCATCACTCTTAGGTGACGGGTGGTCACTGACAAGAGAACTGACTAGAAAATGCCAGTCACCGGAGACCAAACCAGGATCCTCCTTTCCCCTATGAGTAAACTGTGCCAAAAAATATCCCGCTTCGTCGTCAGTATCAGGCTCACAGATCATGCTAGACTCGACCGTGGCCGTATCAGACTGACGGTCACGTTCTTCAGAAGGCAAGTCTATCAGCTGAAATCCGAAACTATCACGATCGCTGTCCTCCAGTCTGTCGTCGAATGCAGCACGATCGACGTGAAAATCTGAAAAAATTAAGAAGAAAATGAAAGCATCAGAACCGAAGACCAATACAGATAAGTTAGCCGTTACAACGTCTGCATGTTTTCGGATTTCGCAATGTAATTCGTACAAATTCGTGCATGCAAAATACCTTGCAGGTCTGTACCGAAAGGTAGATGAAAATAGCAGGCTTCATTAATGCAACACGAGACGCTAAACAATTTGTTCGTGTGAATTTTGCTATTAACGTTTTGTGCACTGCAGACGTTGTTCGTGAAAATCGCCGACAACATGCTATAAGCACACTAATGGAAATAGAATACAAAATCTCAGTGAAAATTAAAAAAGTATTAAATCGAGCCAAGGAAAAGCGTTAAATTTGTAAGCCAAAATGATCAAAAACATAAACTACGTTGGACGTACAGGAAGTTGTCAACATGGGTTTCTCGGTAGACGTGTCATCTGCTGAGCTGTCGTAGACGAATTCTTCACTTAGTCCGGGAACTTCCTTGATATCTTTGTCCTCCGTGATTTTCACGTCGAATCCAGCACCACGTTCTTTTTCTACGACGCACCACTCATCGGATGTCACGGTTTCCGCATCTTCATCGTCTTTTCTATTCAGATCACGATGTTTGCGGTTCACCTCTAATGTTGGTGACTCAGATTCTGCAAAACCTACGAGCATGCTCATTTCTAAATCTTCTTCCATAAGATGTCTCATATGATTTCGTTCACTGGAACTTTCACAGAACTTTGTCGCCGATGTCGGTGTTAATACCTTTTCACCTAGATCGGAACTGGTGTCTACGGAACGATCATCAGCTTCGTATTTCCATATCGCTAACCAACCTATCTCAGATTCTGCTCCCGGCAACTCTTGCGATCCGACGCGATTTTCCATTGTCAGCTGAGAAGAAACATCTAACATTTCCGGTAAATAAATATCAGCGTGTTGAATCTCGGCAGAATACTTTACAATCTTTTCTTCATGCCGCATCTCAATACCAGATAACTGTGTTACGCATGACAGGTCACCCTCCTGAATACCTGCTTGCTTGTCGGCGAAAGTCCCAACACTGACTTTTCCTTCGTCGGATTCTACCGCGGGTAGTAACGTCAGCAAACGTTCTCTGGGTAATTCGACCACATCGACAGTCGTAATTTCCGGTAACTCCAGGTGAACTACGAATTCGTCAAAAGCGTCTGGGGCCGCCATCTCCAGAACTCCACATTCACACTCAGGCAGCTTCATCGTTGCTTCGACAAGATGTCCGACTTCACACATCTCTAACTGCACTGCGTCCACTTCCGCTACTTTCAGATAGTACGTTGCTAGTTGTGATTCTGGTAGTTCGTGGACTACTGGCTCCACGCAAAAGACAACGCGTGTTGCATTCACGTCGGCTTGCGCTAACGGCTGCTGCCGGATGTAACCGATGTCTGCTGTTGACGTTAACTCGGACAGCACCGGCAAGTAAACTGGTTCTGCTTCAAAATTCTCTGGCGACAGTTTGTCGGAACAAACTGCAAACGACATCGCCCGCACAGCGCCTGTCTTCCCGTCACCGTCATAATGACATTCCTTAGGCAGTTCTGCGGCAGCGACATTTTCACTAAGTACCGACTCGGCTGGCTGTTCCTCGAACCTCTGTGGTGCTACTACCTCCACTGTCTCTCCCTGCCGTGTAGACACGGTCTTCGTGAATTCGAAACTAACTCTACATGACTCTTCTTTTTCAGCATTAAGACTGTGTTCCTTCTCTTCCGTTATATCTTGACACTCGTCGTCCCTCTGGTCTTCTTGCTGTAAGACAGCACGCTCTTCACTCACGCCCGTTCTGGATATCTGAACTTCCAATACGGATTCGTCGCCACGTTCTGACGGCTGTTGGACGGCTACCTCTTGCGTCGGCAGCTTACCATCAACCACGGCGACACGTTGTTCATCTGCGGAAACCGACTCCTCGTAAAAGATGCGTTCCACTAATGGCGACTGTTCTGAGCCGCCGTCTTCATTATGCTTCATCGACTGTGCCGTAGGCCGATAAGTTGTTTCTCGCCATTCTGCACGATCGACGCTATCCTCCGATTCTGACACCGCTAAAGTATGAAAACGTGCAATCGAAGATTCTTCTTCGTCTGCTTCTAAACATTCACCGTGGCGATTATCGAGATTAATGCGCTGTTCCGCCATAAAATAATCTTGGACGGCTGCAGTATCTCTCGATTGTATTGAATGACTGATGGTCGTTTGTTTTCCAACTGCGTGAGAGTCGACGTCGTCAAAACATGCTTGCTGCGACGACGCTTGAAATAAACTAGAATCGAAAGCTTCAGGTTTGGAGAAAGCATCTTGCAGACTCACGACACCGTCACGAAAATCTAAACGAAAGCGTTAGAATAATAAGGCGAAATCATAATGACAAAAGTGAAGCCAAACACTACGTGTTAACAGCACCTGATTAACATCATCACACTGGTGTTAACAAAAGTAATTTAACGCAAAACGTCAACATAACACTCTTTACGTATATCATAGTTCGTATAGTGCCCCGTGCAATCCTCAGTTACGAATTATTAAACCGCTTTTTATACATGGTAAACTATTATAGTTAAGCCGAATAAAACAATAATTATTTTTGCATGGCTTAAACTCTTGAAGTTTTCGAAACCAGCGTGATATGTAAATCAGATGCTGCTTGTGAAAAAAGATCCTCAGCGAGATGCCGAATACTATACAGAAAAATCGAAAATAGAGCATCACCGGTTACATGCAGAAACTGTGTAATATGACAGATAATGTCTAATAAAGCATTATGGTGTTATGAAGCATTAAACACGTGTTGGAATAAGATCACATGCTCTGGTCGCTTCGGCAGCATTCAAATACGAGAAATTTAAATCCGTTAGACACTATAAAAATAAACAAGTTCCGACAGCCAGTTACAATCAACTTAAAGACAATAATTTCAGAATTAAGCTCGGTTGTAAGTAGCGGCTTTAACCGTACCAAGAGTAAACAGATCTACGCAACTAAATTTTAAAAAAATGAAATAGAAATAAAGCACAGAAATGAAAAGACACAGCACACAGTGAAAGAAAACGGCAAATTGATAATTACTTACCAACAGCGGACTTCCTATCATCTTCGCTAGGAACGCCGCTACTCAACAGCGACCGCGTCGCACCTTAACACAGCGCTTTGTTAATCAGTCACAACAACGGTTAAACTACACTGTGTCCCAAAAAGCATCCCCGACATTTTCGACTGTAACTTGAAAACCAATTATCTGATTTTGATAATTTTTGGTACAAACATTTCTGACACAACTGGCCATCAAATGACCTTTCCCACCTCACACAACGTTTGTTTCTGCACTACCTGGGGAAAGCACAACCAGCGACATATCACTTTTTTATCAAATGCGATATGATTGCTTAATTAACATTTGTTTACATTTCTGACACTTTGGCTCATATTTCATCCAGTTGTTTATTTTTCAACTGCCTGCAGCAAAACTGCTTGAAGCGTTGGCCCACTATGCGAACACAGGCAAGGAGACGCTTTCTCCATTCATTGACAGCAGTATCGATATTGTTCTGCTCCAGACCAATTCAGCTATACCAGTCGCTTATTGACTTCACAAACATTCATAAACTTTATCTGGTAGAACACACTGCTGCATGAGAGTCAAACCTGTTGGGGACCACATATTAGGATAGATGGAATTTATTGACGTTTTTTTCATTTTTTAAAAACACGTATTATGTTTGGTCTGCTTACCTTAGGTAGTGCAAAGTTCAGACGTTAGGTGAGGTGAAAACTAAAACACTTATTCAATAGCCAGTTGTGTCAGAAATACTTCTGCTAAAATCATCAAAAATCTGCTAATCCTTATTCAAGTTATGATCGATAATGTCGGAGATGTTTTTTTTAGATTTTCTGTTTATTTCAACACATAATTTGCTTGATTAAAGCTCGACTAAACGATTTTGACTTGGTTCGGTTTACAGCTGTGTTTTAACAGGTTTTATTGTGTTGTCTTATTTGTATGTTTTTTTCTTTTTTGGGGGTCCATGTAAGAGGCTCTTGCAGCCCTTTGTGCCTTTGTTCAAGCCTTTTCATTACTCATTTTTCAACGTTTTTGTATCTGCTTGTCTAAATAAATGATTTGATTTGATTTGATCTGTTTTTATAGGTAGTGCAGAAGCATACATTGGATGAGGTGGAAAACCGAACGGTCAGTTGATGGCAAGTTGTGTCAGGAATATTCGGACCAAAAATTATCAAAATTCAATAATTGGTTTTCAATTTACAGTTGAAAATGTCGGGGATGCTTTTTGGGACACAGTGTAGAACATACAGTACACAGAAACTCACTTCAGAAACTCCTAACAACTGTCTCAATTTTAAATATTTTTGCCAAAATGCAGTGCTACATTCACAAAGTTACGGCTATGGAAAGCATTGCTTTAACGCTGCTAAATAATAATAATAATAATAACATACGAGGGTCGTTCGATAAATAAGTTACAAAACAGCGCCATTCCGAAATATACGTTTTGTAGGGAATTTTAATCTGAGTACCAGCTGTGAGTTTTATTACGATGACATCACTGTGACGTCAGTTATAAACATTAAATACGGCAACGTTGCCACTGAAATCGTACCGCAACAAACAGCGTGCTGTTATTGCTTTTCTGTAGGCAAAAATGTGCAAATCATATTCACTCCGAGATGCATTCAGTCTATGGCGACAAGTGTTTTACGAAGAAAACAGTAGGCCTACACG
>Ga0209671_1003760_pt1 | contig 14765 bp, 4 predicted proteins | sample WorMetHERISLAND2_2_FD_187401 | JGI IMG/M metagenome (GOLD analysis project Ga0209671, IMG submission 187401) | Marine gutless worms symbiont microbial communities from Max Planck institute for Marine Microbiology, Germany - Olavius geniculatus... | ecosystem: Host-associated > Annelida >... | reverse complement strand
GTATTATACCAAATAATGTTGCAATGACACGTGATGAATAAAATATCACGGTATTTTATATTTTGTAAAGACACTGAAAATTGTTTTCGATTATCGCACTATCGTTTGTCCAGGGAATTGCAGATGTTTGCATATACTTACGTGTACCGTGATTGTCATAAAGTAATCAGAAACACTTTTTGTGCTGGACTTTGAGAACAAAATCCGGCAAAAGGCAAAATCCGCATTGGCCGTTCAAGGTTATTCAAGGTCATTGAATTCGGCACCAGTCGAAAGCGCGTATGCAACTTATAGCAACCTTGTACCTATTGTATTGTCTCCATTTTAAAAATGCAATACATGTACTCTGTCCGTTTCTGAACAATTTCTGCTATAAACAGCCACTCAGTAAGATAAACGCTAGTTATGTTAAGATGCCATTTCAAAATAGCTTACCTATAAGACGACAAATCATGAACGTTACAGATCGACAGATGGATAAACGAACAGACGGACGGAAAGACGGGGCTAAAATAATGTGAGGTATATACGTCATATATACACGGCGTTTCGTCAAAAAATCACCTTTTTATTGTTGTGATACATTTGGCAGATGTCATCCGATTTTTTTTTTTTTGCAAAAAAAACTTACCTCTTAGAATTGGAAATAAACACTATATGCACGGCCTTTCCAGGTACACTGCGACGTCGGCCGCTTCCCGTTCGTCTTGCAACTCCCTAAAACGCCTGATATTCTTACCTCTATCAAAAAATTACGAATTATCTTTAAAACCATTAAGCTCAGCCTAAATTTATACAAATTTGAATTGTTATCAAAATGCGATTTTCAGCGACGTGACTGCTGCGTAGTATAGTCTGCAGCAGCATGTCGTTGACGAGGCGATCGACGGATCGACTATTGGCGTAATTCGTCTTTGACAATATGAACAGTCTTTTTAAGTTTAACTAAGTTAATTTGTATCGCGCACAGTGTCAACAGAAAAACTGCTGAATCTGAGGCATAACGTGCAAGTGCTAACGTTACTTGAAATTTTCTGATGTGACACGAGTTCTATCTGGAGACTGTAGGCCTATTTCGACATTGTACTGTGTGCCATAAAAGTAATAGTTGTCAGTTTTTACAAGGCAGGCTAGGCCCCTACAGTACGAGCATATACAAGAAATCTGAGCGAACGCTCATAAGAGGCGCGACAACATTTGTTTAAATTTGCAAAGTGTTCATGCTTATCTTCAACATTTTTCCAGCTAGTTGATATTAACCTAGCAAAAATTGTGCATTATGAAGAAGGTACCGAGGTTTGGTTCGGTACCGAAACGTGACGGACAGACAGACAACATTAGGCCTAGGCCTACTATAGGCCTAGCTAGTACGCGCTTAGTAGGCCTACTACATTTGCTATTGCACATAAAAAGTGACGTTTTTTAGACACAGTGTATATCCTGAACAACGTCACGTCATCGACAGGTTTTTACGATCACTTTCGCTGTCGATCAGGCGTAGGCCTCTATTTTCTGACGACGAGATGATGTCATCTACAATAGCTCTCTATAGAAAGTTTAAATAATAGGCTATATAGATTCGCTTAGCATAGACGAGGCTTATGTGGCAGCAGGCCGGAACATTTAAAATTGCGCACAATGTTGTTGAATATGCGCTGATGTAGGCTATGCGGTGTAGACCCACTAAACAGTGCGCAGAATTGCTGAAAAATGCGCGGGCGTATTACATAATAAGCTGACTGATGGAAGAAGCGTAGACAAGGCGTAGGTCTACGCTGTCCAAAATGATCGCCTGTAAACTCGTGAAAGTGTCTGCGTGAATTCGATGGAACATCTGAAAAGGCTGTCGACGTACGTCAGCTGGCCTGCAGTCAGCTGCCGGTACTCGTTGCTGCGACTGGCACGTGCTGGGTTTCGATACACTGGCGTCGCCGATGAGATTCTGTGTGACTCGTGCGGACTGATTATCAGAGATTGGTCGCAGCGTGAAGGGCCGGAGTTGGATCCGGTTCGTCAGCATTCACTGCGATCTCCGCGCTGTCAGCTTCTGTCGCCTTCGAGCGCCACGACACCTGGCGGCCAAGCGTTCACCGCTGAAGACAATCGCAGCCTGCGTTGTAATGAAACGCAGCAGGCGTCGACGTGGTCGACACAGCTCTCGCTCGCCGCCCCAGCCGCCCCATCAGCGAACTCTAACCGGATGGCGTCAGGTGACCCGGACACGAAGACAGGTGACCGCAGTCCGACCAATCACGCTGCTGTCGGTACTGCTAGTGTCGACGGCATCGCGACCGGAACTAGGAGCGGTAGACGCCACGCCGCGGAGCCTGGGTGTTGCAGTACGGACAGCACAAGCGGATCAAACAAACCAGGTCCGTTAGATGTCGCAACATTTGTCATGACTCATGTGACGTGATAAACTGTGACATGAATATAGTGCTGTAGCCCGTATGGCGTAGTCGCCTATAATAAATCATATGCAGCAACATTAAATAGACCTATCTTATGGTCTTGAGTGTTTTGTACGCCTATAGGCCTACGTTTATACATAAACGTAATTTTCTAACACAAAATGCAAAAAAACTTTTAATAAGCCTGAACAAGAAACATTTATTAAGACTACATGCACATGTTGTGCTGTAGGCCTAATACTCAGTCTGTCGTAGCATATCGATAAAACAATCCTAAATAACAAGTCCAAAAAAACTTAGTAAGAGGCGGAATCGCTGTCGCCAGTCCACGCAACTCTTTTTTTATTTGCTAAAAGTAAAAATAGTGTCAGCAACAATTTGCAATTGCATGTTCTGGTTAGGGCGCTGTGGGTTCAGCCCCAAATCTCCCCTTTATGGGGTCCCCGACCCCACCTGACACAACGTGTCTTTGGACCCTACAAATGATCCTGCCAAATAGCACCTACACAAACGTCGAACGGTTTAAGCATACAAAGTGCACGATTGTGAGAAAGAGAGAGAGACAGACGACAAAGACCACGCTACGGAGAAATGCGTATAGCAATAATCGGAATCGCCTGCAGCAGCATAATTGTTGCTGGCAGATAACGAAGATGAGGAGCATCAGTTGAGGGAGAAGAATCGTCGACTTCGCGAGGCGAAGACGTGCAAAGTCTGCATGGACAGTGACGTCAACACTGTCTTCCTACCTTGCGGACATCTAGTCTCCTGTGACCAGTGCGCGCCCAGACTCCGCAACTGTCCCGTCTGCAGGACCTACATTCGCGGAACTGTTAAAATCGTTTTGTCGTAAATGATATACGTGCATGATACAAGATACAAGATGTACATGAATCCAATTGCATGTGCTCGCCGCAAATTAAAAATGACGCGCAAAGAGAAAGAACGATTTGCTAAGTTTATACACTAAATGAATCAGTCGCTGATTTAGTGAGTTTATTGGCAATAATGCAAGTATGGTATAGAAAATAAACTTAAAACAGTTAAACCGGCACGTTTTGGACACAATCTCTTTGGTCTATTAGCAGGCAGATGTATAATAATTAGCCATTTGTTAACGCTTCACGTGCACGACATTACTCGCAAGAGGATATGTGCATTATTGGAAAAGAGATCAATGACTGTAGGCATAGCCTATAGGCGTATTGCTTAGCTATTTATTTATTATTTCGCACTTATATTAATTCTGATATTTATTCATCAATTTGACTACCGGTCGCAGATGTACATCATCGTTACAGCCTAGTCTTTCACACCATCATAAAATTTAAAATATTTCACTTGCGCTTCACAATGCATTATGGTCCTGTCTACTGTCTGAGCCAAAATCAAACTTGAATCGGGAAAATAGTTTCAAATCAACACGTCGTAGCAAAGTTGGCTCGGAAAACTGAAATATGCAATCAGAAGACGACCGACGTCCATAAGCTAATCATACAGGTTGTTCGTCTGTCTGAGCTGTGCTGTAACTTTACAGACTTAGTATATTAAAGGGCCTAAGCATTTTGTCGATAGTATATACAAACATTCTGGATCAGAATGTCGTATGAGAATGTCGTAGAATTTCAGATAATTTTTTTACTGTAACGTAAAGTTAGTCTGAATCATGTGCAGCGCAGACGTTGTAGTTGACGACGGTAGTTAATGATGATTATATCATTGGATCTCAGTAGGTCATTATTATGAGACTGGTTAGCCTATATGCGGTAACTAAGCAACGTTATAAAATACCTTAGCAGCAACTCCACCTCCATTCTGCCTACAGGGCAATGACGCCAGCACAGCATCAGCAACCCAGAAAGCGAAACCACCAGCTCGCAACGCGGTTGTTATAAATAAACCAATCAATAACCTAAACGAGCTGCGTTAAGCACTGACCGATTTGATTCTCTTTCATTGGTGTGTAATGCGGAAAACGAAAAGTCGCAAAGTTCCAAGTTAGGGAAACTTAGGCTATGAGTTTAAAAATGTGTCATAGGGCTATGACACATGCTTAAGATACAACCAAGGTAACGCGGTGAGAAATCCAGTTTTCCTCGTTAATCACTGTTTGAAGACACGAGTTTTCAACCTCGGTTTGAACAGAGTTCACTAATTAGAGGCTCTGGTCGTCCATCCGTGACAGCGTATTTTGCATTTGTGCTGCGTGAGACACTGGCACTACAAGTTTCATCAACAAGAACCTAAGAAAATAACCAACATCACTTAGAAAAAAAGCCTTTCCACACTGTCTGCAACTGACAAAAGCAGTTACAAGTATACAAGCACAGCTGTCGCTAGAGAGGGCCGACCGTACCACTTGTGTCCGAAGGCCAGCATCTGGCTTTTAGTCACGGAAAGAAAGCAATTCCCTAGAGTGATTAGTCCCATACCCGCCATGGTGACCCTGCTATATCGAACGTTACAATTAACGCTTGGTAATATAGTAATTTGGCGCACGTGGGTAATAGCTACAGGCAGCAACGTTGCATTCAAAATTGCGATCAAACTGCTGCAGATAGAGACATGGTTACTATTAACTGCCGATAAAAACTAGTCATCGCCCTATCCAATGGTATATCGCCGACCCCCTACGACGTACCATATAGCCACAGTAGGGTGTAATGACCCTTCAAGGACATCCACGGTCGAAAATTTTCATGTCATCTGAAAAGGCTTATGTAACTTATTATTAATGAACAATAGCAACCTTGGTTGCCGTTTCGTTTTGGTCTCGCCTTTTCTGAGATACAACCAGTTTTCGGTTGAAAAACGCGCATTTTTCCTACTCCCATTCAAACCCAAATTTGAAAATGTTCTCCTTGCACTGGATAGCTGAAATTTTGCAAGCCTTGGTTTACGTCAAAGGGCTAATTATTTGTGAAAAAGGTTTCTGGTAAGACCTACCTACAGTTTAGCCGCAACACATCCGTGACAGACAACATACAGACAACCCATGCCAGGAGAGGAAGACCATTAAGCTCAAAAAAACTTCAACATCAGCAAAGAATAACAAAATAACTCAACACTTTTTTTCAAATATTTGCTGCTGAATACTTTACTATAATAGCTGGTATGTAATTGCTAGAAATTCCTCAAACAGCACAAATATCATTAGAACCACACGTTTAACCAGAAAAAGCCCACTGATATCAGACAATGTATAAGAATTCATGCAAACACAAAATGCACAAAGAATGTTTTTGCACCCCATGCAAAATCAAAACAAAATTCAAACTAAACCAATGATAGCTGATGCAAGATTACAGCCTGCTGTATCATCATAAAAGAAACAAAAAAAAAGACATGCAGTGTGGAGTGACTTAGGTATCTAGGTGCATGTTCAAAAATGTAGCAAGTCAGATTAACACTGCCCAGATTTCCATATTTGGATGCTATAATAAGAAACCCAAGTACAAACAGGATTATCCAAAAAAACAACAGTTGTTCTCACATGACACTAATTCTCATATAAAACAACTAAAATTTTATTAATTCTTCAGCAACTTATAACCACAGTCTGCTTGAGACCAGCTGATACAATGAACAGATTTTGAATTACATTTTGGCAGATTTTTTTTACATTCTTCTAAGTTAAAACCAGAAGATGAGACAGGTTTTTTATCCAAACACTGGTTGTCATTACATCATCATGAGTAATGAAACATCATCTGTCTGCCTTGTCTGTTGACGAAAGCACACATGAAACTTATCTCATAAGTTACAGCATCATTTATCTATGCAAACCACCATTTATACAATACATACTACTTACAGCTCCACACACTGCATGGACATGAACAGCATACAAGCACAATTGATAGATATATGCAATGACTACTAATGACCGACCAGTGACCATGTAAATTAAATTAACGGCACAGTACAGACTGTCTGGCAGATGAAAAACATACGCATGTGGTGAACAGAAACTATTTGCTGGTATACTTTTCAAAGAGAATAACATGAGTTAAACACTGCTTACATGAAACACAGATTTCATACTGCATGACACTGACACCCGTATTCCATTATCATCCAATAAACGATAAACTACAAAATGACAAAAACACACGGTAGTAGAAAATGAAAAAAATGGTTGGCAGTATAGCTAAATATGAGATGTAATGAAAAAGCACTTATTAGTAAACCAGATGAAAGCTGTACTGCCACAATGACTGTAAACGAGTATTAGCCACCCGCATAACTGACTTCTGTACCCACTTGCTCCAAATATACTTGCTAAAGGCATATACATTAACTAGAATGATGTTCACATAAACAGCACCATCATTTACATTTACTTTTTTGCAGCAAAAAATAAGGCAAAGATTAGTAAACAACAATCATACACATGGAACCAACAATCAGTCTTGTAAATGACTAAATGGGGCAACAGCCAGAGTCTATCCACACGTTTCTAAGTAACTGACTAATAAGTGTCTGCATGTGTTTCAAATTTCAGTTTCAGTGAACACTGAACAATATAGCCAACAACAAAAAATGGTATGTCTGCTTAGCATGTCACTGATGTTCACACCACATCACAATTTTTCAAGTATGTTAAAAATGTGTAAAATTTGAAATAATTTTCGAGTAGTCATTACACAGGCAGTTTGTCTCCGTTTATTTGTATGAATTGGCGATAGAAATGCAGCATGCCACAAGCTTATACTTAGTCCCAACATCAAAAAATTTGAAGTACAGAGGCTCAGAATTCTGCTGATAATTCAACTCAACATCACAGCGAAGAAGTTAATCAATTCAGCAGAGCATTTAATGCCAAACAAGCTGACAGCCCGACACTATCATCATTTGTCAACTTGCACTACCCATAACGTTCACAAAAAAAAACAATAAAATTAGGCACTTTTAGTATCACCAAAACTGTATGAAGTGCACATGCACAACAGTTGACACTAATCACCATTACGTACCTGAATACATTTGCAGTCACAAAACTATTTTTACTACAATAATTCTAGCAGTAGATCGGCGATCTTGCTGTTAGCACTGGAAAATTGCTAGAGGTAGATTGGGTAGGCACATTATTAGGTACATGGTAGAACTTGTTCCTGTTAGTCATAGGACCATGCCACGACACTGTCACATATTTAAATCAGGCTTATTCAGCATTATATCAGAGTCCATCTCAAGCCATATCTGTTTCTTTGTAACAAAGACTTTAAAATATATTGTTTTTGAATAAATTTAGTAATTGATAACAAAGTGACTGATATTTCAGTCCCAACCACAGTCCTAATAATGCAGTGAAAAAATATGGCTGCATTCTTACATTAATAATGTGATAAATGTAATTAGATAAAGTGGCGATCTACCACTAGTAATTTTCTGCTCACTAGTGTGAGATCGCCGATCTACCGCTAGCAGTGACCTTTTTAATAACACTAATGACTGAGTAACAGCAATTCAAAGCAATGTGACAGATTACAACTGCTCATCTGTCACTTATCAGTTATCAAAACTATGCTGTGTCCAGAAAAAGTGCTTCCCCCACCCAGAAGTATTGAGATACTAACATCAGATCAAACTGTGTTTGAAAACTGCTAGCATTTGACTGCATTTTTACAAATTTGATACATACGTAATAACAAGGCAGATTTCTCTAAAACTACACTGTAGTGTTTGGAATGGATGTAAAATCTTAACTTGGTGCAGGTCTGTGCTTACTATTGCAAAATGTTTACAGGGCCACTTTTTGTGGACACAATATACGATAGTACAGAGTGTTAATTTTGGCCTGGCATTAATGGGTCAAAACTTCACATTTTTATGCTGTGCGTATTCTCATCAATAATTGAATGCTGACCCAACAAACACTGATCGCAATGTTAATATCTACTTCCCAAAGTTGTTCAAAGGTGATAAATAAATAAGATAAGAAGCTCATAATAATAGCAACCAGAGTTATTACATGTCTCAGTGAAAAATACAGCATCATTTGGCAAATTCAAGCTTAAACTTAAAATAAAACATTTATGTAAATATTTCAAAAGCATGTAAAAACATATTTACATAGCGAGCGAATTGGAAATACCGCAGAAAATTCAGACTTCATATGCACAAAGAATGCACGGACTACACATATTATTGCAGTTTTGTTTTAATCCACATGACTTTCAGGCACAACGTTATTGTATGCAGCAACTGTTCTCAGATTTTGTACAAACCACTGAATATACACTCATATGCTTCCCGCCATTTTTTAGTAATAACAAAAGATGCAGCAATACAGTAATACTGACAAGGTAACGATGATGATAACATATATTGATCTGAAAGACGGACTTGTGACGTATACCGACCAATGTCAGACAGTGATAAACTTCTTGACAGGCACCTCACCAGACGGGTTGAACACTCGATCAGTGCTGTCAACAAACACAAGCATGCCGTGAGTCATAAAGAAACAATAACACTAAGCACTATTATCCATATCTTTGCCAAATACTAAGCAATTTTCAACTTGTTTTTCACCGGCACATTCTCCAGAAAATTTAGAATAAAGCAATCACAGTAAGACTGCACCACACCTTCAAATGTGTTGCTACGTTATGCAGAAAAAAACTTCTAAAACAATTGTGTTCTGTACAACAGAATGTTTTTTTTTCATTCATGATGTACATTAAAGATGATATAACTGGCTGATTTTGTGATGTGACTGAGTAACAACAATAGGTGCACTGTAACTCAATTAGTACCAGCTGACTTATATTACACAGCTAAACCACCCGCTATTAACCAGCTCAGCCTGGCAATCATCATGCCAGTAAGTATAAGTGAGTGTGTAGGGTTTAATGTCCCACCTGACACAGTATAAGTCATTTCAGGGATGGCCTTTTCAGGCAATGCACATACACATAATAACAAAACAGTAAGTTTAACCTTTAGAGAAAAACGTAATATGAAACATAAAACACAGGAACGACCTAAACCCTAAGTTGTAAGAACTTGCCATTATAAGTGTGCATATGTAACAGTAATGGCAGTTCTAATAATCTTCCTGTTATCCTCCAAACAGTCATCAATTGCATAATGCTGTCTATTGGAGGAGAAGGGGCTGACAGTAAGTATAAGCACAGTACATTGAACAATAAGCTAACTGCATATACACAATGTTCTTACTACAGGTGCCTGACATCATAATAAGTCTAAATCAGTAAGAACTTCACACTCACACCAGTATTCATCTAAAAGTTACTGGCTCTTCTAATAGTAAAAAGTAGAATATAACCAATATACAACCAATAACTGGCTAATGTTTTCAGCAAGACTTGTGTTAAAAACTTGTGTGTGTGTCCCAACAATTATTTCAACACAGTGAGCAGAAAGATTTCTTACAGGTCGCTTTTATCACATCAAACTGCTGAAAACATAAAGCTGATAACACATGATTACATAATAAGCACAAAACACTTATCTAAATGTTTTAAAGTAATAACGTTAAAAAATAGTGATAATTTCCATCACTGAATGCAACTATGGCAAGATTTTAATCTACTGCCAGACACTAATATTAAACTCACGACACACATGAAAACCTGCATGCAAACCCAGTTACAGCAAACATGCAGAACAAATGCAGATGACAAATTATAACTAATAAATGACAAATGAAAACCGGTGACAACTATCACACATATCCAACACAATGACAACACACAACATTATTCAATGAGGGTCCTAATGTGAGCACAATATAAGCAATTTAGTAAAAAGATCCATTATGCATTATGCACTGTTTACACTATGATCTTGTTATCACTGATTTGTCTTTAGTTTTTGCCACTAAAAAGCAATGTATCTGTTTTGCTTAAACAACTCAGATCTGAGTCAACTGCTTAGTTGTTACATTTGACCTGACTCTATATTTAAAGGTCCATGGCCACAGTCAAACTCACTCGTGCAATTTCTGTAGATTTAAATTAGACATTTAACCTTGCATATATAATATGTCAATTTGAGCTTCATAAATATATGAAATTAATGCGTGAATTCAAACGAAATGCGGCATTACGTTACGTTATGCGAAATATTCTAATCTATCAGTGCCCGCAGTGACGTCATGACCCTAGTCCATATAGATCATGAATATTAATGGCTAGCCAACGACGTCATCATTCTAGTCTAGGCCATAGCCTATAGACGTCATGAATATTAATTCATCACGTCTATAGGCTAAACTCATGAAGTCATCGCATGTCATCATGGCGGTGTGTTTTCTACGTCGTTTTCGTAGATCGTCGACTTCAAAGGTAAATTTCTCCGTGTTGACAGAAAGCTGGGCGCCGATATTACTGTCAAAGTTATCATAAAATTCTGCACTTTCAGAAAAATGGATAAAATGTATATGTTAATTTTGGTGACCAAGGACCTTTAACGACCTGCATTGTATGATCCACGTACCTTTCATTTATCATTTTTATTCCTCGTGTGCTATGTTCCTAACGTAGCGAAGAGAAGTATATAAGATCAGTGTAATATTGAGGATCGACCGACTGACCGACCTCTGTTCCTGGAAAAGCCTTCCTGAAAGAACTTCAAATGACCATATCTCCATATAACGGTGCCAGATAGACACATGGTCACAATGGACCACCCATAGGAAGTCGACCGCCGGGCTTCGAATGGTCACGTGACCGATGACGTCACATGACCCCAAAAACTCAAGGTCGTAATCACATTATCTTTGAGGCACCACATCTCCGTAACGGTGCCAGATAGACACATGCGTTGAGGTATAACAAGACAAATGGCAACTAGCGTCATCGACCATTATAGAAAATTTTTTCCTCTCAGTTCCTAAAATCAGGCAATATTTTATGATCTTTGGGGAGACAATTTCCAATAACGACCTCGACGCCAGTCACTATTAGTATAATATTAAACGGATCTCAATTAGACACCGGGTCTCTAATACAAGCCAAAAGAAACAAAAAAGCTCTTAGAAGAATACAAATTGCGAGGAGTACATTAGATTGGTCACAATCTAATGATATTTCTTGTAATTCTTTAGTAAAACATCTAAAATGCCAAAAAAATCCAATGCTCATCTCTGTACCATGTAAAGAAATTCCATTTTCTTTCTACATTGGCCATGTTTCACACAACTGACATATGCATAAACTAGGTCTGAAAAGACTAAGATGGGCCAAAAATAACACATAACAGGCAAAGTCAAATCAATCCTAAGCTGTGTTTAGAGTTATAAAAATTCAAATGTAAAAGTTTGTCTTCACAGACACGCTACCCTCAAACAGTGTGCTACAATGCACAGCATCAATAAAAACCACAACTATGCAACACAACAAATGGAACCGAAGAAAATCAGCGAAAGAGAATTGCGACAAAAATAGCAAACCAACAACACAGCATGACGAAACATTACGTTTAGCTACAACCACACACTGCAGGCATGTTCAGTTACCTCACGGCCAGCAATTATCACACAGATGTCTCAGGGTGAGCTAAGCCATTCACCTCTCTGTCAAACCTTTACACAGCGAATCACACAAAATAACTGCACGCTGCTCACTGACTGATAGGAGAAAATATATCTCAACATTTCTTACTTACTGATCACCCAACAGCAATCTTATCCACTGGCCTATGCACGTTGTGAAACTAAACAATGTACAGTTGAAGCGATTAAAAAAACTCAAACTCAAAGAGACATTCAAATGACAAGCACTGATATAACTGACCGTAGCACTTCCTCGGGTATAAACATGTATTCTGTTGGAACGACTTCTGTCAGCTGAGAGAGACTGTTGACGTATTGCACCTTTGCAGAAAATTTGGCACTACATAACGTACAAATAAATATATGCCACAATATCACTCTATCACTCACTTCATTGTCAATAATAAATGTACAATGTGTCCAAAACTATTGTTTCCGAGTAATAAGTAGTCCATAAGTTGTTGTCTACAAGTTAACAATAAAAACCTTACACAGTTAAGCTTTTATGATAAATGGAGGCACTGTGCCTTACAGAACCACTATCCTACGACTGTGTAGAAAAAAATGCAAAAAAACTCATTTCAAAGATATAACCACATGAACAACAATCCTCTTGAGAAGTTATGCTTTAAAAGAAATAATTTAAACTGGAGAAAGCAACATGTAAATAAAAGCAGTAGTAGTACACTTCTACCGACAGATAATAAGTAAGTAAGCTCCAGCTTCTAACCTAACAAATGGCTTCATCATGAGCAGAATTGTCTTGAGAAATAATGTTGGATGTACGACTAGCAACCCACAGAGGTTCTTTCGCATACTTCAATAAAACCACAACACATTCCCAGCTTTAAAGTAAACACATAAACAAGGAAAACAAATTCCATCATTTCTCTAGAAATCTTTCACGTACATTTCCAGTTTGTAACAAACTATATAGCAATCATCAAACGACGTAGTACCGTGAAAATATTTAACCAGAAAACAACTGTAAATTTTAGCACAAAGTATCTTTAAAGACCACACAATCTTAACTGACCAGTATCTGATGCAGAATAAATACTTACAAAACCAAGACTGCACAAAATGACAATTAATCACGTAAGCTTAAACAATTGTTTAGAACAATTTTGACAAAACTTATAAAAAATGCAAATCCGCGAGGAATGACTGCATTCTGCATGGCCTGGCCAAGGCAGCAATTGCTAAATGCTGTAGTATCACTGCACTCAGTGCACTGACCTCCGATCAATCATGTTGTAGCAGCGTTTGAACCACCGTAGTCCAGGGAGTTTACGGCGCGACGACATGGCACTGTGGAAGTAGACGATCATGTATTCCTTCAAGACAAGCAGTTCCAGGGTGCTCATTACGTATCTGCAGCATTACGTATAAATCTTTAGCACTGCATATTACCAAATATCCTAAAAATGTCACACAAAGACCATAATCTGCAAGGCTGTTGTTTACAATAAACAAAATTGAAGAATACCCATCACACTGTGGACAGGAGTCAAAGATGACTTACTGGTGTCTTTCACCAGCCAGACCAGTCAGTGCAACAGTACAGTGGACTCCAGAAGTTGCTATTTGGGGAAGTACAGTCAGATATAATAAGATAAGGCAAGACACACCACAAGATAAAATTCAGTCAAAAAATGTCAGTTAGGCAAATGCCAGATCTGTTGCTAGTGGCTGCAACAAGAGAGAGCCCACAAAGCTCAATGTTCTAGCAGGCACAAGAAGAACTAAGTCTTAAGTGTAAGAAACCGTTACATGAGTGTCACCTGTGTGGAACAGTGTACCGGCATCCATTCGCGACCCATCACTGACACTCACTGTCTCAAGACCAATCTCTTTAAACAGTGGCTGCAGCATCTGTGATTTTGAACAAATGCCTTCAAATGTCCTAACTAACTAACCTCCTTCCCTCTATAGTAGCAATCTATGAATCAACGAGAGCAAAGACAGTAAGATGCAGAGTTTTGAGCTCATCAGTATCAATTGATCGATCAATCAAAACACAATTTACATAGAAGCCATCACATGTTACAAACGAATCACAGGCACTATCCTGACTGCTGCAACAGTCTACTGGCATGACTGACCTGATCCAGACCAGAACGCTGCATTATGACAGTCTCCTCAGTGAAATCATCTTACTGATCACACACTACTTTGTTACTGTCGGCAAAGCTATGCAGACACTATTCATGAAGTCACTATTCACAAAGCTTGGAAAGAATTTATGAATCATCGATTGATATTTATTATAAAATCAAACTCGAAATTTACAGTTTAACGACACATTCTAAAATTTATTTTTTCAACTTACAATGATAGAAGTAGAACATTATGCCAGATAAGACATCCGTTTCAACTAAACATCATAACTGTATGCACAATATACAAACTGATACAGCAATTACTCACAGGAACAGATTGTCCATGATATAGTGATAGTCAGGCTGGGTCTTTTCTGGCAGATAGCATGCTGTGAAAACTACGATTGCATTTAGACCATCTCCATAGTAACCTGACAGCAGCAAAATGACACGCTTTTTATCATTCATTAATTTCAGTAAACACCATCAGGCCTCTCACTCTATAAAATTATTTTTCATCACACCAAAACCCTCAAGATTCAACACGTTTATCGTGCATTTTCCAATTAGCTGATGCAATAATTATAACAACAGCGTGTGTAAATAAAGTGTTAGAACTCGAGTAATTGATATATGCAAAAATTATGAAATGATTCACATATTTTGCATATTTCCACATATACAACTGCACTTTTAACAATTTTGCAATTTATGTGCAAAGAGACACAT
>Ga0209671_1003759_pt1 | contig 14766 bp, 10 predicted proteins | sample WorMetHERISLAND2_2_FD_187401 | JGI IMG/M metagenome (GOLD analysis project Ga0209671, IMG submission 187401) | Marine gutless worms symbiont microbial communities from Max Planck institute for Marine Microbiology, Germany - Olavius geniculatus... | ecosystem: Host-associated > Annelida >... | reverse complement strand
TAAACCCGCAGGCTCATGGGGCGAGGTGAAAAATGCGTGCACGCAATGTCATGAAAGAAGCAGCGAAAAAGCTGCTGTCATACACGCTGCTCTGTTGGTCATGCACCGTTGACTGCAGTGTATGAGCAAAGGGTGGCGAGCACAGACAGACAGAGAGACATAGAGACAATTACGTGTACAAAAAGTAAGTAAATATGAATGAAACCTTAAAAGGCGCAAGTCACAATGCGCCGCGCAACGAGAGCCACAGCGGGGCCCGGGGAAGATTCTCGAGGGCTCCTCTGGAAAGAAATTTAATTTTTAAAATAGAGCATTTTGGTGTAGGCTTACTTTATATTTTTGAGCGACGGCGGGCCCCCAAACGTCGCGAGGCCCGGGTTAACTTGCTCCCTTACCCCCCCCTTCTCGACGGGCTTGGCTCTGCGCTCTCAGAACCAAAAGAACAAATGTCTTCAGCAATCGTTTAAGTGTTCACAGTTGATATGAGATGAAGTCAGCCCTGGGAGGCTGTTGCCACTCTACTACAGCTTTGGGTTTGGAGCCACATTTTAGGATTGGCCAAATGTAGGCCTAATCCGGTTGATGGTTGGTTCGCCTTGTAGCCCATAAGCTACTACTTATTTTCCATTCAGCTAAGGGTAGGAGGCTGAGCTGACCCGAGCACACAATAGCTTAGCGACTTGCTCAAGGTTGATCGGCTTGCATGTAACACAAACTGCAACCTGAAAGTTACGAATGGACAGATGCTCTATACTTCTATAGAAACTAATAGCCACATCGTTTCATTAATTCATTTACTCACAGTATTTATTCATTCACTGTTGTCAGAAAACGCAACAATTAACAACAGGAAAACAAATGTTCATATTTTGCCTTATGCAAGGGCGGCGAACCAATAGGAGCTAGAGGACATATCCCCATCACTTTTTTACACTGGGGGTACATAAATTCACGACAATTTATACTATGTGTACACGTAATACAGTTTTTCCTAAATACTGAAACAGTATTTAGGAAAATGCATTACAGCAAGACATAAATTACAGTATAACTTATTTCCAACAGTCTAATACCATACGAAGAAACTCTATCCACTGATGTCAGCTTTCATGGTTGGCAATGCTAAGCTTGTCAACATGCTACTAAATTATACCCTTATTTTCAGCACACATATTTATTATTATTGCAAAGCTTGCTAATGTCTTTTGTACTCGAGTACGTCAGTTAAGTTGGCTGTTGTACCCATGCTGTACCCCCAACTAGACAAAAAACTAACGAAAATTCATAAGCGGATTTAGTGGGGGCAAGGGGCAAAGAGGCCATGGTCCCTTATAAGATGCCAAAAGTCACCCTTTTCTATGCCTCGCACATGCAGTGCATTATAAATTTATGCAATACAACTAACAAAATTTATACCCACTATATGCATTTTAGGGGTTTTCATGCCCAAAAAAGTGTTTGCTTCCGGCCTTTGCCCTGGACCGGCCCCTCTCCAAAAAGTCCACCTCTGCTCTGGGCTTTCGGCCTCAAAAAGTACCAAATTGCAATAGTAGTCAAACAGGCCACTGTTATTAGAATAATTTCATTAAGTGCACGTTTGCAAGTGTTTATAATAATGAAAACTGTGCAGGTAAGCCCCAGGTAAGCCATATATGGGGGGTCAAAATTTTTTTTCGCCTGCTTCGCTCACAAAATTGTACCCCTCCACTTTCAAAAACGTTGCGTCGCCCTTGGCCTTATGAAAAACGCAACACAAAAATATAACAAACAGGTAGTATATTGAATATACCTCTACAAATATCACTAACAAATACAACTACACTGTCATAACCACATCAGCAAGCTAGTGTTTTCCTAATTCAGTATACTAATGTATATTCTGCGCACATAATAACTTATTGCGTGCATGTGAAAATGTATATAAAAACGTGTTCCATTGTTCGACCGGATAAATTATTGCACATTGACTAAAGACAGACCTACTACACGAAAACACATTATAAAGTCAAGAACAGAACAAATAACTAATAATTGAGATCATGACTAGAGTTGAGATGTTGTACAAAATTGCGATAGAAAACTTTAGGCCTACTAACACTACCCACAATTTAGCACTGATACTAGTCGAAACAATTAGAACATATAAGTAACGCAAAATACACACTCCACGTCAAATATGCAAGCCACAATTTCTAAAAAATCAGCATATTGTATGCACGCGAGACACAAGTTTTTTCCCACAAAATCGACACAAATGTGGGTTATTTGTAAAGGATAACAATATTAACACACTAGAGAGATAACGTCCCAAAGATAGAAACTGGCAGTAAAAAAGCTTATTCTCACACAGTGTGCTAAGGCATTAAAATAATTTAAACCAAAACAGTGTATCAATGCTTTCCAAGTATAGATTGTATAAAAACTAAAATACTGTGCTGGCCCCGAGCCGACATACTGTGCGGCCATCCACCTGCCATTCCACACTAGTTACCTCTGTCCTGGAGAACGTTCATGCCAATTTTGGTTTTCTATGCTTTTTTGTTTTCGACTTTGGAAGCCCGTATGGGACAGACAGACAAATAGACGAACAGGCAATAGCTCAGATGAACTATAAAGTGTCACCTTAAGCCCTATATTATGCTTTATCTCCTCAGGGTGAAAAATCCACAAAAGAATCTTGATCAACACCAAAATCTAATGTCCAACCCTGTCACTAAATTTCATCGCAATCCGCTCATACCTTTCTTTGAGTAATTCAGCCAACAAACAGACAAAAGGACAGACCCTGACAGATTTATTTGGTGAAAGTAACACTTATTGCGGGAAGTGAACACAACGTCTATTCACTGGGTAACATTAAACAAACAGTCAACAATCAAGAAATTTACGACGACCAACAAAACCAATAAATATTCAACAAGGCACACGCAGCTACTAAATATTCATAACAAAAAATCAGGGTGCAAAGCATATGAGTAAGTCTCACAATGAATAAATAAATGGACGGATGAGTAGATGGATGAATAAATGAATGCATGGGTCCATCGATAAATAACCGATCAATCAGGGTTTGGAGCAGGCCAGTAAGATGTTGCTGACTGTAGCGGGACTATCAAATATAAAGTCCAGTGGTAAGCCAGCATCAGCACGTGCTGATTTGATGGCGCTTCTGATTGCATAGAACACAGCACAGCTTAGCACCAGCGCAGCCTCTGCTGTACCCTGTAATATATCAACAACGGCACAAAGGTAGCACCATAACACCAGCTTTGCTATAGTCATAGTTGAGCTCAGTTTCAGTATCAGAAAAGATTTTGCACATACCGCTCTGTTTACAGCATGGCAGCTTATCCCCTTTTTCGGTGCTTTGTGCCAGCAAGGATAAAACACAATTAAGCTAGCATACAGCCCAAGTTGGTTGGATGGCTGGATCTATTGAACAGCCAGCACCAACAGTCCTGGTAGCAAGCCTACTGTCATGCAAAAATGCAAAACTCCCCATTTCTTCCCCAGTGATAGCCGTAACCATCGCCAATACTCAACTTCCCTATCCACGAAGGGATGGCCAGGCTGAGTTGGCCTAGGTGGCTTGGTTGAATACAAAGATAGTATGCCAGCAAATGGTCACCCATCTCTGTAATAATCCAGCTGAATGTTGACTAACTTCGTTAATGCGACCAATGATGTTGATGTGAAACTAAGCAACCACAAATATCAGTATCATCATCATTCTATTATCACCATCCTATACGTGGAGAATAAACACATTTGTACCGGAGTTCGCAGGAAACTTCTTCACTTGTTACTCGGTGATGTAACGGTAATACTACTAACTACTACTATTATAGTACCTTGGATGAGCACACAGTGGCAGTTGGGCTGTTGCTGTCAACGGAGTGTTTGAGCAGTGTAACATTCATGTGCAGAGGTATGCAGCTGACTGTTGGCAGGTGATATCTGCCCACTCCGACTGTATCTAGATGACCATTAACGGTAAACTTATGCTCCTCCACAGTGAACCAACCCAGACCCTGACACACACGAGTACTACTACGTATACAACAACAACAACAACAACTACTACTACTACCGAGCTGTGCATATCTGTACTGTACTATGATAAAGGTAAAGGTGACATACCCACAAGGGGCGTAGGTAATGTGCCCATCTCCCTTTCTATGGCCGTTGAGCCTGTAGGTGGATAGACCACAAAGTGCATGGCCAGTGCGAGACCCCAGACCTACGGTTACTTTCCCTTCACTGCTCTTTAACCGGCACCAAATTATACTGCTTGGTGAACAGGGACACGTGTGTGAACAACTTGCCCAGGGTTGTTACCTGGCAGTGCACTGGGTGAGAGTTGAACCAGCAACCTCGCGATCACCTGTCCGATACGCTACCGTCACACTACCATGCCAGCCAACATTAACTGCCACAAGCAACTATCTAAACAGCAAAATGATAAAATAACCATAACACAGCAGACACATACCATGACGAATCCGGCCTCAATCTGACTGACTTCAGTTGCAGGATATAGACTTTTGCCGACGTCCATCACGATGTCTGCTTTTGGTATCTGACAAATATGAACACTGAATAATTTATAATTGAACAATTAATTAATTAGCACTAAAACTAAATAAAGTGGAATAAACTGACATAATGCTAAATTAACCACCAAAAACTACAGACCAGATATTTAGATAACAGTAACACACCTGTTGCTGCTGCTGCTAATTTCCATTCTCATTCACACTATCTACTTTTTATGACATAATAATCCAGCTTAAGCTGGTATTCAGACCTGATATTTCTCACATACTTCTTAAATAAAACTTGTAGTTTAAATAAACAAATACATGCAAAAACATGAATGTCAAGTCCTACAAAAAAATGACAAGGCCCGTAGGCGTAAGTTAATGTTGATCTTAGATTTCCTTAAACAAACAGCAGTTTGTACTGCGAGACCATGGAATGGCACAAAAATGGAACTAGTACATCATGCGGTGTGCCTTTTTACACCCCAACTTTCACCAATACTCACTGCAGCTAGCCACTGAGGGATGGCCAGACTGAGTTGAAAACGGTGGACGGTTACATACAGAAATGGTCTACACGTCCACCAACGGTCACAAGTAAAAAGTGGGTCCAGTGCAGAGCATTTGTTGATTAAACACAAGGTGTTAAGCACTATATATCAAGCCACCGCACAACATTTAAATATGTACATCATAATAGATACCGTGTAGTTGCCAGTTAGGCAGTCAACCTCTGCTTTCACCACTGCAGCAGCGTAAGTGTAGCAGTTGAACAATTGTCTGCGCCGATTCTGAGAGTTGCACTCTGAGCCGTAGCTATACTTGACTGGCACCACTTCAATGCCTCGCTTCACAAACTTGCTCCTTCTGTTCACGACACAGTGTAAACAATCGGTTCATTTTTTGAAATCCACTTTCTGAACCAAAACTACATCAGCATGTAAACGTTGACCACATACCACCCATCCGAAACTTTTCGGCAAAATCTGTATGGGTAATTACCACAACTATACTCAGATGAAAGATAACATCCTCCCTTCAGTGTTTCTAACTTACTCTCTTGCACTGACTTGTTATATTAGCCATTCTCCAGGTAAACATGGATTACACAGTTTCCCCCACTGATTTTCAGTTAGGTTCTAAAGCCTAAAGTTTTGCAGGCTGCATGCCTTTCCCAACACCCAACAGTGTCAACACTCAGTTAGTTAGACGTTCAGTAAATAATTTACAAAAAATACAAAATCCACAAAAAGCACATTATCTAAATCGCCACTAAAATCCTATCACTTCTTTATGGAGTCCTGCCAAACTCCTGAAAAAATGTCATAAAAATCTGTTTAAAACTTTTTGGATTTTCTTGGACACAAATGAACAAACCCAAAGACATACGAAGGTCATCCCAAGTTTCTGGCCTCAACATATTAGACATTAAGATTTTCTACAATCTATACATTAGTGAAAAGGATGTACATTTCAGTGATGTATAGATTGTGAAAAATATTGTTGTCTAACGTGTCGAGGCCGGAAACTTTTGGGATGACCCTTGTATAACCTTGGCAGAGAGAATTAATGATGTCAATCAAAATAATGGACTCTGCTCTCAGCCTACCTGTTGAACTCAGTGATCTGCTCTAGCTGTGTCTCATAACAACTCTGTGTTAGAACATCAGTGAAGCAGCGACTGAGAGATGATTCAGCTGGCAAATCTACTACTGATGATGCAGTGGGTTGACACAAATTCAATTGCTGTATCTGCATCAATTAGAACATAAAAGTAATGCAAAATACACACTCCAAATCATCACAGCAGAGAGCTCATGAGCATATAACTATTGTCGTCCATTATCATCATCATCAGCAGCATTTACCTTGTCTGAGTAAGTGACAAAACAACAACGCAATAAAACAGCAAAGTGGCGGAAACCACAGGCCAAAAATTGTAGTTACAGCTGCCCTTAAAATAATCCATCCCTCCCCTTACTCCCCAACCATCCATCCATTCATTTAAGGCAAACAAGACCCACAGAAACAACAAAAACAAAACACTAAAAACACAGAACAATGTAACACACTATGTACAAAAAACTGAAACCATGATGTATCACTCATGAACACAAGCATGAAACAGTGTAAAAAACACTCGCTAAATACAAACAAAAATACAGAAGAATATCACTAAATGAGAGAAAGGAGATAGACGGAATAACCAGCATGCCAACAGCCTTGCATAGTAATAACCAAAACGTCAAAGTGGAATACAGAGCTTAGAAAAATTCCAGCTGTGCAACAGCATAATAACTCGATGAATTTTGGTTTACATGACTACACGAAAGTAGCGAACGTTGTACAGTGCACAAAGTCGACAGAAAACCTGCCGAATATGAGGCACAAAACTGTAACACACCACAGCAACAGGAACATTGAGAAAATCGGCCACAGCTCTGATGCAATGTTCTGTGAAGAACACGGCCTGAGCGACTCCATTGCCTAGCATTGCGGCATCACACGGTGGTAGATTGGTCTTGCACGCATAGCCACGTGCTGATAGGTTAGGCACAGCATAGCAACCTGCCACTGCGTCTACCAACCTCTGGATACACTGCAGAGCAATCACACAGAGCAGGCACTAACACGAGTCACAACTAAAAAGGCATCTGGACATTGCAAACCTTCGCCAATGCTACGCCAATTTTTTTTGTTGTGTTCGACAAATGGCAGCACCAGCCAGAATCTAATCACCTCTAGGCTGCAGGGCAAAAATACACCATTTTGTGTAATTCTGCTAACTAACAAAACAAAAAATTTGAGCTAATGCTCGCGAGATGCACACAAGCCTATAGCAGTTCCTGTTCACAAACTGTCAGTCTATCTCCAGCCATTTTGTCGCAGTTCATTCTTAGAGTGTGCACTGCAGCCAAAGATCGCAAAAATCAATAAAAAACCCTTATTTTGGAAGTTCAGGGTCTTTCAAAGTCATCGACGTTGATACGACTGAAAAGCTCGTCAATAGTGCTTGTTGTGATAGGCAGCATGCCCATGCATATCTGCAACCATTTTCATGAAAAACTAGCCAACAACAGTAAAATAACGATTTTTACGGGGGTACCACTTTTTAATGCTCTCGTATGCAGGTTTCCCTAAACTAGAAAAGTGAGACTTGGACCGTTGAAATCTACGTTCAATGCTAAAAATTTCATACCCAGCTTGTCCATGTCTATCTCAATTGGTTTCACCACAATTCGCTCTTGAAATGTGTCTCACAGCTCGAAATCGCCAAAAAATCCTATAAACCCCTATTTTAGCATTCAAGGTCATCCAAGGTCATTGAATTCAGTGGCAATCGAGAGCCAGTGTACGACTTCCTATTAGTGATGAATAGTAACCTGGGCCCTATCTTGCACCATTTCTGAGATACAGTGACTCATTGGCTAAAAATCGCAAAATTTTCTCACCCCCTCTCATTTAGCACCCTCATTCAGGGTGACCCCTTCGAATTTATGGAAAAGCTTTACGGTTCGTGAAGCTAGAGCCGACAGTCAAGATTTGGTGATCTTAGCTTGCACCGTTTTTGACTGATCCACCCGTGTGACGGACAGATGAACGGACAGACAGAACTGTGATGGCTAAGACGCGCTGAAAGCAGTAGCGCGAAAGCCATCAGCCTAGCTATCTGTACTCACCCACTGACCCTAATGCTCACTTCTGACCTTCACAAGTAAAAACTGGTACACGGGGAAACGTTAACACCAGTTATGGTACGTGCTGTGCTGCTTTTGTTTTACCGTTCAATTTTAACAACAATTTGATAACAGTCAAAAAACCCTTTCCCAGTTGATGATCAAACTGGTGTTACTGACCATCCATCCAAGTTCCGAAACATAGCCATCGTTTGAATACACGGTGAGATCAACGGCTTGCAGTCTTCCACCTCTGTTAAACCCAACCTGAACAAATCATAAAATCTTATGAGCACAATATACAAGAGACAAAATTTACAAAAAAGTAATGATAGATACCACTAGCAATGTTCTCGACCCTTGTAATCACGCCGCTAAACAGTAATTTATTTTAACGCAATCAGTGTACCACAAATAACTGTCAAAATGTGAAGTAATGCCCAGGCAAAGCAGGTTTGCTGTTAAAAATTGGAAAAGATTCACAGCCCATAAAATCCGAAGATCCATCAGTCTTTAAAGATTTCCCCGGAAGTCTCTGTAATGTTAACCTGGTTAAAGATTTAGCTCGAAATTACCTTATACTTGGCTATATACGAAGGCCTATAGCCCGTGATTTGCATGTCGGTTGGCCTATCAAGAACACAGCGTGCTGGCCGACCATATCTGTACAAATTAGTACATCAGCATATGTAATGTTACCAAACAAACTACTTATTGACGTCATCATAGAAAGGTTTATAACATGGTCTGAATAATAGACTAAGCATTATTTGTAGAACCACATCAAGCAATGTTAATGGTCCAAGTATGGTCAATGAAACAGCTAGAAAAGTCTTCAAATACTGCGTGAAGACCAAGACCGACAGTTCTGAGGTTCTACTCATTCAAGTTCATAGACTATAGTCTCCTTTGGTTTGTGTGGTTTTCTGTGTATGCTCTAACCATCTGGAATTAACTCACTGCTAGTCTGATAATTCGAATCCCTTCCGGAAACATCTAACAATTTTCAGTCTGCATTCTCAGTTGCCCCCCCCCCAGTGCCTAAGATTCAATTTTTTGACCTAAGTGTTTTATAAATTAATTTACTTACTTATTTACTGGCTTATCTGAAATCTAAAATTTCACTCAAAACATTTCCTACGACTGAATAGAAGAATATCAGTGCATTGATGCAATTAGATGGATGACAGAAATGGCATCTGGCCCAGAAATGGTATTACTACAACAATTCCTCAAACATTCTGGGCACCAGCCCAACCTAGAGTAAGTGCCAAATAATAGGCCAGCTAAACAAATAAACAGGTGAATGAATACAAGAGTCGATAAACCAAAATGCACTATTCATGTATTACCGCTGGGCTGCAATTGCCGTAGGAAGTGCTACCAAAAATGAACAAGATCCCTTGTCGCCAAATGCACCACCTAAAATATATGTTAAAATATAAGATATATTCATTTTTATTCACCACATCATGTAACATAAAAATAACATAAACAGTGAGGGATCCCTGGTTAATATCATTTATCTGAATTATTTCATTTTCTTTTTGGCAATTTTCTTCAAAATTTGCTTAATTACTTATTTGTTCCATTTTGTCGGGTTAGTTTTGTCGTACAAATTTTTCTTTCCCAAATTCCTCTTGTTCCGGTTTTATAAACCGTTAGTTAACAGACCGTAAATTGCCCTTTTAAATTGCCCTTCAAATTCGGACCAGGTCGACGAAAGTTGAGTCGCCGACCCCCTCCCCACCCCCTTCGCTACTAACACTGGATTCGGGATGGTCGGTCGCCTTTTAATAGTGACAACGTCAATGACCTTGAACGCCTTCAACCCCCAAAATAGGGTGTTTTAGTGTTTTTTTTTGTGATTTTCACCTGCGAGACACACATAAGGAATATTACGTAGAAATGGCTGGAGATAAACAAGGACAACCTGTGAACAGAAACTGCTAAGGCTCTCGCGCATCTCATGAACTTTGCTCAAATTAGTTGTTCCTACGAGGCCAGTCAGCAACTAATTTTGTGGGCAGTGCATATGAAGCCAAGCTGAAAATATCTGCCTAAACTACCAATGTCATGTATCATACCTCTGTGTTTGATGTGTACTGTCACCTTGCTCGACAAGATGTTTAGTACAGAAGCTAATTGTTCCTTCATTCATTCATCACCAAATGTGCACATAAACAACACATGCAAACACTCATCATCATCATCACCATAAACTGATCATGTACACTGCTCAAAAAGCAAGTTTTGATAACTCTGCTGGCCCAAGTATACTTCCATATAGACATTTCTTCCATAGCAGTGACAGTAACCACTGCCAGCACTCGTTATTCCTATACCGGTACTCACTCAGGGATGGCCAGACTGAGTCGGCCAGTACAGTCAACTGCATGCGAAGAATAATGCTTCACGAATGATGCATTATTGTGTGGTCATACTAACAGGCTACGTTACAAGCCTTTCCAATCCATTCACAGAATTCCAAAACTTCTGACACATCACGTGCCTTTCTACCAGTGTCCAGTAACCGTTGCCAAGTTATCAATGCTAAAAAACAGTCCAGATACTCTGTATGTTTTCTAGCAGCCGTTTCACTGAAAATCATTAACCTGCAAAGCCTGCGAATGTTGTTCTCCAGCAGAGTACACGTGAATCTCTCCGTCATTTCCAGTTGGAACGACTCTAACACCGAGTGTCTCCATGCAGAATGGATCCTGACCACAGACCTTCACCTCACCCTCCACTGCATGGTCGCAAGACTCAAATGCAGCCTTCGTGTCGCCACGGGAAACGTGGTTCACGTTCGGAGGACATTCATGAAACGAGTTCTGTGCCATCGCTTCCTAACACATGTTGACGCATAAGCAATGGATTAAGTTGCTGGTGTTTTAAAGCTTGGATGCTATTCCAGTCAGTCGCAGCAGAAACGACATCAAAACCAGTGGCATAACTTCAAATTCTGCTCCCCTCCCTGGGCCTCACAAAAAATAATTCAGGGTGCCTTTCCTCACCCTTTCTTTAACACAGCATGTTTACCACCTTCTCCTTCTTCAAATGACTTATTTTATTTTATTTTTATTTTTAAACATTAGGTTTAAAACGCCATAATTTTGGGCCTGCTACACCTGCAGGACCCTGCACTGTGGGGTCTGCAAAGTCAGTCATTACACCACTGATAACAATAATAATAATGATACATTTGTATAGCGCCGTAGTGCCGTAGCTTCAGAGGCGCTGGCAGAGCAGGTCAGTTAGCTGTATGCAAGATTAAATATGTGAGTTTTAAGCCTAGATTTAAATGCAGAGAGAGTGTCACAGTTAATGACAGAAGCAGGCAGAGAGTTCCAAGAAAAGCCCTGCTAACGCAAAGCGGAACGCGCAACAGCAATGCACCGTCGTATGCTAGTGATCCGTAGACTTCTTCCATAGATCTCATCCGTACAGCTTTTGGCTACAGTTTCAAAGAAAGCCAAGTAAAACAAAATCATTCACCAGAGGGCGCCAGACGACCGTCGGCTAAATATCCATAGTGTTTCACTTGTACTTGTACCAGAGGGCGCAACCTATCTCACTCAGCTAACGCCGTATCGGCTGAAAATCGCAAACTTTTCCCACCCCCTCTCATTTATCGCCCTCGTTCGGGGTGACCCCCTTCGAATTTATGGAAAAACTTTACGGTTCCTAAAAATAGAGTCTTCCGGGCAGCCGACGGTAAAGATTTAATGATCCTAGCTTGCACCGTTTTTGACTGAATCACCCGTGTGACAGACAGACAAACAGATAGACAGGCGGACGGAGAGAATTGCGATGGCTAAGACGTGCTACAGCAGTAGCTGCTGTTGCGCGTAGAAACACTGAAAGAACATTGAACATGAAAGCAAAATTACACAAAGTTCAACTGTTCATATTAAACTTAAAAACACAGTAATCTGCTACCAAATACGTGAACATTCAATGCTTATTATTCAGTGACAAATACCAGCCTAAATCAATCAATCAATTTTTTAAAAAACGAAACAGTTCAAACTATGTTGTTAGGCTACTTCTTCATGTTCCTGCCTACCTTTGTCGCGAGTTACTCCAGTCCATTTCAACTGATTCCCCAAGGAATTGTTACCTCCGCCAAAAAAGTTATGTTTTTGCCAGAGTTTGTTTGTCTGTCTGTGTGTTAGCAGATAAGGGAAACCGCTGCCAATATGCCAAATATGGTAATGCCACCTGGCGAACAACATGGCGTTGGCGGAGGTTTGCAGTCTCTATCCGCTTTTCTAGTTCATAATGAAATGACTAACTGTGAAAGCTAAAATTTCTAAACTGAAGGCACGGCCCACAGCATTCATTCATTATCCATTTTTGATTTTAGTTTATTAGCAAATCCTGCAATTTCTCCCAGTTAGACCAAATCACGACTACAATAACAATAGCAATTTACTCTTGCAAACCATGAAAAAGTAAAATAAGAACGACAAAATCAACAGCAAAAAACCTCCATGGTGAAGATGGCAGGCAGCTCATCGTAAGTGATGCGAACAGCAGCCACAGCCCGCCATGCGATGTCACATGATTCAGCCACGATCACTCCAATAGTCTGTCCCACCCAGTGAACCTATGAAAGACAATTGTAGATTATAGCAACATAACTATCACGCAATCACAGCACCATCAAATGTCAATAAATAAGTAAAGCATTAGACAGCAAAATGATGGAGAATTATAGCATCATTTGCACAACTGTTTCAGTTACAAAGAACAAAGTCAGAATTATAAAACACCAGAACTGCTCCAATAGTCTGTCTGACGCCACTAGTGATCATAGCAATCCCAGAATCGATATCTCCATCCTGGGATTCAGGATTAAAGTCCAAGTCGCACGAAAAAACGATATTGGCTAAATATGTGTAAAATGTAATGCTAATTAATAATACCCTGATCAGTTGAAATAAAAACATCGCTTTATATCAATTTCAACAAAAATACTGTTGTGCAAATGGAATGATGACGTCACGAACAATGCTTTGTTTATAGCGTGTACTGCTGCATGCGAGAAAGTTAACACGTTACAAGCTGGCTGTAGCATTGATGCAGCGTGCGCTCAGAGAGGGGAACTCGCTTGCACTCCAGAAGCGAAGATCAGAATCTGTCGGCGATTGGTGCAACGGAAAGGGCATACAGTTGGCCTACTTTTGGTATGACAGCGACTTCTCAAAATGCAAGCGAAGTCTTTTCGCTCAATGCTGCCCTCCATCGATGCTGCTAGCATTCAAATTCTGTCGAACGCTACATTGACGCTAATAGTTGTTTGTGACGTCACACTTTTGTCAACATTTATCCACGTTAAACTTGATTTTTACAGTACAAAGATAGCACTGGCAACAGGAAGATTAATAAATATTGACAAATTAACATTTGATCAAGCCAATTAGCACTTTATAACAGTTACGTAAACTGACGCGACTTGGACTTTAAGTATCTTGTAAGCCCAGGATTCCGTTTTCGGGATTAGGCTTACAGATTGGTCTTTATTTAATATCCCTATAGTAGCCATACTAAACTTATATCATGCATAAAATGCACAATAGAAAAAAGTAAGCCATCAGGGACTTGGAAATGAATGACAAGTGGTGACCCATGCATGCACTGACGAAGTGCTTTCTGATTGCTATCATCAAACCCAGCATTAAACACTGAACAGGTTGATGCAGCATACAGACCTCTTTGGTAGCAAATATTTCTTCAATGTCAGACTGTCCGGTAGCATTAGCTCCAGATACACTGGAGTGATCGAGAAATCCAACAACCCCAGGTATTGCTAGTGCTGCTGCTGCATCGACTTCCACAAGCAGAGCGTGGGCTTTAGTGCTCGTCACCAGAGACACGTACAGCTCACCTACAGAAACACATCAACGTGTGATGCCCCCTGACTGTAGACTTAATTGTTGGCATCACACGAGAGTGGAGAGTGGGCTGTAGCCCTAGCATTTGCTGATTAGTCAAACTTGAGCATGCGTGGCATTTAGTGCTGCATTTGAAATGTTTTAATTTTGTTATTGTCTTCTTTATTGTTACTAAATATGCTTACAAAGACTTGCTATATCATTGCGAAACAATGCTGTATTGTCCTCTCTACTACTAGCACCATTATACACACTCACACATGCATATGCATATACAACCGCTTCAACGACCATCTTCCACTAGGTTTTTCTGGCTTAGCCAGAAGACTAGAAAGAGATCTTCAGACATTTCTCTTCCTGACATGACACTTAAAAACATATTCCGCTGTTTGCTAATAAACAAATTATTGTGATGAATAACAATCAATGACAATAAATTCAGCCAACACTCATACCTTGACTGAGCAGCATATCATCAATGAAGACAGCTTCACCAGTGGAGCATTGCGCCATCCAGTCATCACCATATGATGGCTCAGTGACTTTTTCTACTTCGAACCCCGGATCACCAGTGACCCTCTCACAATGTACCCCAGTGCCAGACCGTGTAACGAATCTTCTCTCAGCCACGCTGTTCACGTACAGCTC
>Ga0209671_1003758_pt1 | contig 14769 bp, 4 predicted proteins | sample WorMetHERISLAND2_2_FD_187401 | JGI IMG/M metagenome (GOLD analysis project Ga0209671, IMG submission 187401) | Marine gutless worms symbiont microbial communities from Max Planck institute for Marine Microbiology, Germany - Olavius geniculatus... | ecosystem: Host-associated > Annelida >... | reverse complement strand
CAAAGTAACACATGCTATTAAGTGCTGATTCTCTAACGATTATTTTTGTCAAAATCTATTGCTATTGAACCAGGACTGTTGGAGTTATTGCAAAAGGTAGCAGGGGTCCGGTTTTTTTTGAGACACAGTGTAGACAAGAGACAGTTTTAGCTCTAAGTTCTGCAGCTGCTCTGGTAGTCCGCATTGCAAGTTTTGCCAAGTCCATTATCTATATCATACAGGCTCCTAACTCAACAATGAAAAATGTGTACAAACAACCAAAAATGGTGCGAATGATCCCCAGAACAGTTGCTACTGATAAGTCACTGCTCAGTTCAAAAAGTCAAAAGCCAGGGTTCGAATTGTGCAGTGGAGTGGGCAAACGACTGCATGATAATGTCAGCACTCGGCCAATGGCCCAACATCTTCACTTGTTAATTACCACTAGCTATGGCACCTTTCACTTAAATCTCTCCTGCATCTAAGAGCTCCTTGTAGTTACAAGAAAATCTTAGTTGTAATTATTCTTGCATTACAACTAAACCGTCAGACATAAGCAGGCAATTGCAGTTTCTTAAAGATAAAATTTCTATCTCCTGTTGGGATAAGTCTGAGACTAAATGTTGTATGCAGTAGCACTTTTCTCCACCAGTTTTGCAAAATGTGTCTAATGCAGTCACTTGCCCGGTACAGCCAGAGCAGCACAGCAGAAGATAAATCACAGCCTTGGAAGTGCAAATGTTGACTGAATGACATGAATGTTACGAATGTCGAGCCTTCTCTGTACTATACGGCCTGATTATGTGGAACTCACTACCAAAACACTACTGAGGGCGCGTTGCACCAACGTCATTCAACTTTGAACCCAGGTCAAATCTAAATTTAAACCTAGTTCAGCCGTAAATTGCGTTGCACCAAAGCGGTTCAAGCACTGATCTCTGTTCAATTCTGAACTGCCATCTGACCACCGATCAAATTTTGATCTCGGTTCAACTCGTGGTTACGCATTTGCGTGATACTATTGCTGCAAAAAATTGTCCAATTCGAATCTTATCCTGTCCAAAAAACTTCCTCATATCGAATTATAAGACTTTTAATGCAATTATACTGATGATCTGGATATGTTAGATTTCTACCATATTCGTTTTATGTTCTCTTTGTGCTCAATAAATTAACAAATAGATGCATAAATCGCATTTTTCGGTGGCAATATCTCGCTGCTACAGTAAACATTAGATTTCTACCATATTCGTTTTATGTTCTCTTTGTGCTCAATAAATTAACAAATAGATGCATAAATCGCATTTTTCAGTGGCAATATCTCGCTGCTACAGTAAACATATGATCAAACCCTAACCACAGTAACAAAAACTCATTCGTATCGATTTGTAAGACGTTAAATTCAATCATACTTGTGATCTAGATATGTTACATCTGTGCTATATCTGTTTTCTGTAATCTTTTTGCTGAATAAATTAATTAATAAATAAATAAAAGGCATTCTAGAGTGCTATGCCTTACATATGGTAAACATATTATCTTGACAACGGACGTAGAATAATTAACGAATATCTATTGGAACACAAAACGCGTATCTTCGGAACTTTATCAATGCAACCGTTGATGCGAAAATCATGTAATAACTTCAGAAAAACTTAAAATTCAAACAAATTACGGCCAATCTGTACTGCAGTTTCATAAGCATTGCGTGTGACTGTGACATCATTGCAGTTGGCTCGTAGGCCGAGCGTGGTTGACCAATCAGCGTCGTCCATGGTATAACCATGGCCGACTGAATGGGATCAGCTGACCCGAGTTCAACTTGGTGCAATGCAGTTCAGCATGAACTTGGTTCAACTTTTGATCTAGGTTCAGGTGAACCGAGATCATGAACGACGTTGGTGCAATGCGCCCTGAGTGATCCTGATCACACCACCTCTATCTTTGTAAACTACTTAAAACATTATCCTTTTCAGAGTACTAAAACACCATACAGTGCATTGGGGGCTGTTCTGGCACCAATAAACCATGCAAACGTTTTTCGTAGTTACTCACTGACATACAAACTGCACAGTTCTAAAGGTAAACAAAGATGAAGCATACGTCGAGTGATGCGAGGCAGTACCAGCAAAAGACGTGATTACAGCGCTTGCACATCATCTGCGCACAGCCGGAGTCACGCTCGATTGGAACATGGCACACTGGACATCGCTTTATCAATGAGTCCTCCGGACTACTAAATGGAATTCTGTCACAGACATTTCAGTCGTATATCAACTACCAACTTCTATTCACTCCTTACCTTACCTCACCTTATCTGTCCAGCGCTGAGGTCTTCTATTCACTTTCTTAATGCAAAACTTTTAAGAGAGTATACATAAAGTAAAATATCACAAAAAGAAAATGACATTGAAGAAATCCATAATCCTGCAGTAGATAAATATTCAATGAAACAATATACTTCATTTGCACAAAGCTGAGACAGATATTGGAATCCAAAATCGTGTAAATGGCAGACTATCACTACGTGACTGAACAGGGAAATACACAGAAGAGGTTGGCAATATAAGCTACCTTTCGCCAAGACAACGTGACCCACTAATGTGCTTTTAGACAGCCAAGGCAATTGCTATAAAACACAACAAAAATAGCATCAAAGCAAGTCTGGGACACAGCCAGGGTTGAAATGAATAAAAACACCCTAACCGATGTCCAAAAAACCTGGGTGGGTTTTATTGGGTAAACCCACATACAAACCAGTAAAAACCCACCCAAAGTTAATTCAACACCATGTCCAAAAAATAGTGCCCCCTGCTTCAAACATGGCTAATTCAGTTTGTAGTTCACGGATTTCATCAAAATATCATATACTGTACTATCTCAACATTACTTACAGTCACACCGATTATGACGTATGCTCTTTACCATGTGTGCTCAGTGTAAAGTCATCATGACGTCAGGGTTTCTTTACATTAAGCTTTCATTCAATACATTGTTATTGACAAAGGGATTAAGCAGCAACGTACTTGCCTTATGGTCTATTTCCACTACGGCTGCGTGTTGCATTGCGTTTGAATGCGTTTAAACGTGCTGCAACGTGCGCTTCAATGTGCACTGAAGCGCATTGTGGTGCGTTGAAAGGAGTGAAGACATTTTTTGGAAAAAAATATTAATGAGTTAATATGGCCAACAAATACGAAGATTTGTTTCTGTTGGCAGCAGCAGCTTGTTGCACATATGTGTTGCGTAAAAAAAACGTAAAATTTTTATCTGTATGGTCATATAAGACACTATGCATTGCAACGGCATTAATAAACTTTCTGTTGTCTCCGTGTTCATCTCCAAGTCATCCATTTTGCTTTGACGACTGACATCATTTCCAGTCACGTCATCATACGTGATAAATATTCATGGTACCTTATAGAGCATTCTGATTGCTCAATGCAATTAGTATCACTTGGATAGTCAACAAAAAATAGAAACACTATCGGCGTTTCTATTTTAAACGCAACGCAACACAATGCAATGCCCAGCTGTAGTGGAAATGCTTCCCATTGAACAAGCTGGAAATTTGTGTTTTTACTATCGTGATAACGCGCTGAACAGCGCGTTACAGCACTGCAACACAATAGCTATCACAACAAAGCAACACAATGCAACGCTGTAGTGGAAATGCTCTTTTAAACTAAAAGCTTGCGTCAAGGCCAAAAAATGGCCACTTGAAGCTCAAAGTGTAAAGAAAAGTTCCAAATGTCTGTCTCAATGACTGCTTCAAATTTTGTAAAAATCCGTCAGGTATTAACAATTTTACACTAACTTATCTGTAAGGGGGGCCGCTAATTTTGGGACATGGTGTAGTTTATATGACACAAATTCCATGACTGCAGATAGATGAACAATAAAGAATACAGAGAAACTGACTAACCCATCAATCTGTCCATGCATGGCCATCATGTTCTCATCACAGGTTCTGCTCTCATGCCAATCAGTCAGACACTGGGAACAGAACCTTAAGCCACACTGCACAGCACACACACAGTTCTACTCAGACACAAGGAATTAATGCATGGTCAGTATGTCAACCACACATAGCCATTCATTATTAAATCTGCTCAAAGTACATGAACTGCACTGCGTTATTTATCACAAGTCTATGCATCTCTTTATTTTGGTCTTCCTAAACACTGCAGATCAGATCAGATCAAAGGCAGATCCCAAAAACTGCTCGTGACAGTGACCACTGATCAGTCTGTAGTTGGACTTTTCCAAATAGGGGTTCTACTGCAGCCATTTGTGGCTATTTTTATGTAATGTTTCTGGTTTTGGCCGACTGCAGAGTGATTCAATCAACTGGATCAAAGCTACAAATAATCGAACCCCTTTGGCTACAGGTTTAAGTCTATGATGCTGCAAATCATAGCAGATCACACTCACTCACTCACTCACTGCTGCACGTAACAGGCTGGGGATCGTAGCATCCTCCAGACAGAGCAATCGTCAGCGACAGTCCATGCAGTGGCAACAGTGAGTCGGATGACTTGCAGCCTCGTCCATGCAGTCCGTGGTCTACAAGCTCGGCAACTCCAGTCGTGGTGAGGCTTGGCCTTAAATCTAGTGTTCCAGCAAGCTTCAGAGAGAGCCATGTGCACTGGTGTGCAGTCAAGCAGATGACAAATGCAGCTCAAGCCAATGATCTGCAGTGATTTGCATCCTGTGACCTGTGGTCCCAAAAACTGACCTGTGGTCACTAAAAAAAATTTCTCCAATCTGAGCTAATCTGTGGTGTTCAGGCACACCAGTTAATTTATTTTGTTCCAAAAACCAAACGTACCACGATCAATTTGATCATGCTATGTTAATGTTATGATCTGTATATTATAAACTGAACTTCATGAAAATACTTCAATTCCCAAATAGGATTCTAATCAACGTCCAATGTCCATCCGTAGTCTCCATGCAAAGTTTCAACTTAGAATCTGTTGCACATCCTTCTTGAGGTATCGTTGGATACCAGTGCTACAATCACTCACGCAATTAGTCGATAACTGTTAACTAGTTACCTCCGCGAAGGAGGTAACGTTTTTGCCAGACTTTGTTTGTTTGTCTGTCTGTTAGCAAGATAACTCAAAAAGTTATGGACGGATCTTTCTGAAATTTTGAGGGTATGTTGGGCATGGCACAAACTACCAGTGATTCAATTTTTGGGGTGATCTGAAAGGAATCCTGAATTCTGAATCACTTTGAAATTTCCGTTACCATTGCGTTAAAGAGGGCATAAGGGAACCGCTGGCAAAGTGAATACGGTGATGCCACCTGGCGAATAACATTGCCTTGGCAGAGGTACCTGCAGGCTATGACTGCTTTCCAGTTAATCAACTGATGGCATTGATTTACATCTGCTACAGTGTTGTCATCACCTGAATCATTAGATGGCATGTTTCAGGTACCGGTTTGGGGGTGGAGAATTCGAGCTATTTCTCATAAGCCTTAACACACACAGCTGTCTGCATTTTGTCATTTAATCACAGCAATAAAATATGCCAACTACTAGAAGCATTTTGAAAAAATTAAGTTGCAACATAGCCTTACTTCTGTATCAACCTAATATGTTGTTATGCTGTACATGCCATATGCATACAGCCTCTGTTGTATGTGTATTGTGAACTGTACACAACTACTCAGTACTCACAGCACCACAGACAATCGGCGTTGGACCAGCAGCGGCTTTATGTGCTCGACTTTTACTATGCTGAGTGACCTCACAGATACGATTACAGTTTGGACGTGGACAGAATGTCACATTAGGATCCAGATGAACTTCTACAATTAGTTAAGACATGCGGCCAATTTGAACACTGCAGCAGTAATGATTATCATACCAATATACCAATTATATATCGTATCACTGAATTGTTAGGGTGACACCCCATATCCAAAGCACAGGGGCACTACAATACACAATGTAATAATATACAATAATATAAATGACATATAAAACAAGAGTAGCTTACAGTTTGCGATTAACATATAAAAAATCTGCCTTTCATCACTTATGTACAGTATGTATGCAAATGAACTCTTTCAGCCATCACAGAAATGTGGTAAACTGCTTCCAACATATGCATAATGTAGTGCTGTGCAAATCATGGTCGGTGCCAGTATTCTACGCTAAGCAGCAGAAGTGTGTTAACAATCGCTACCGGTAAAGGAAAATAAGCCTTTCAATAAAACTCTGCAACTAAGTACAGATATACGAATCAAATTCCACATAACACAACGCTAAGATAATGTGATATATACTACCTCTCTCAATCCATTGCCGGGTAAACATGACGAACATGTCGGAACTAACAAGTTTCTGCACCTAGCATACAAGCCAACATGTTATTTTGGCAATCAGCATTAACTCATAATAAGTTGCAACAATCATGGCTACCAGACAAAACTGCATATGCAACTTCGAGTGACAGAGAATCATAATCATGATCATTAATAGGCCTATTCTACACAGATTTGACATATCTGACTTACTTAATTCAATGTTTAATTGCAAATACCAGTAAAAACCCCCACCGAGGTCAGCCCGTGGTGGTGGGGCTCAGCACCGATGACCCGAAAGATTTCTAAAATCTGGAGGCGAGGAGCAACTAAGCGCTGACCAAATTCGTGTAGGCATATTGCTACACGATATCAGTTCTCTTGTGCTGGTTTCGGCTTTACAGCTGACTACGGCTTTATAGCCGTCTACTTACGGCTTTACAGCCGTTCATTTACGGCTTCACAGCCGTTACGGTTTTATGGCCGCTATCTGTAACCTTCTGGTTACATTCGGGGACACGCATTGGGCTGAGCGGATACGGCCTCAGTGCTGGGCAGGTGTAAGAGCCTGTCCACCCCGGAGGTAAGGTAAGGTAAGGTAATACCAGTAAACGTTTGCTGCCAAAAATATTCAACAATCTTAATACAACATTGGACAAGAAAAATGCTAAAAAATGCTATTGCAAATGGGGAAATATGCGGCATATGTGCAAATGCAAATTTTTGGATATGCCGCAAAATCACATATGCGGCATAATTTTTGCATATGCGATTTTGAAAATGCCATTATATGTGGAAAAATATGCGATATGCGGGTTTTGGCAAAATATGCCATATAACCAGCATCCCTAACTATACAACCTAGATGGCAGCCTGCTGACAAATCATGCATGCGCCATAATCATCTGCTAATATTAATGTGCTGTATGTCTTTTAAGTTATAAAAAAGTAAAAGTATCTTCACAACTACAACGCTGACATATTCTCCAGTACAAAAGTAAACTAAAGACTTGCTTTCCTCAGACTCAGTGATGCACAATTTATGATAAAAAAGAAAAGCCTTCACAAGCATTATATTTAGAAAGTGGTCAAATTTTAATTCACAAACATATCAATTATATTATTCTCCAATATGATTACTTTTTAACACTGTGCCAATTACCAGACTGTGTGATTGTCAACAGATGTTGCTATATTACCTTACCTTACCTTACCTTCGAAGCAAGTTTTTCACTCAGCGCTGAGATCACTATGATAGGCCCAATGTGTATCCCCGCTGTGTCAAGTGGAACTTAGAACAATCTCTTGGAAGCCTTAGTAAACTTCAAGAGAGAAGACCAGTGTAGTTTGCTTAGGTCACTGTAATCCATTACATGAGAACCTAGAATGCGATGTCGTTAGATCATGGTTGCACTGCATCTACCAAGAAAATGCAGAGAAGTTTCATCCTCCTCTCGACACAGAGAACATAGTGCATCTAATTAATCCTTCATCAGATTTAATTCTGCATGTCCGGTGAGCAAACCCACTAGAACTCGTAAATCTTTCCTTTGAAGGCTCAAGGCGTACTTAGATGGGCCGAAGTTCATGCTTCCAAGCATCTGTTTAGCCTGTCTACATCCTGTTGTAATACACCACAGTCTGTACTGTTCTAGGACAGACCACTGTCTAACTGCGTTCTGCACTGTCGTTGAACTAACATGCAGAACAGGTCGCTATCAAAAGCAATACTCTGCAAATGCAACAAAAAAATGAACCTTTACCTCTCCGGCACTTATGACACCATGTTGATGACAGTGTGGATCTGGGCAAAGTATCGGTGCTGTCTGATAGTCATTAATCTGAACCTCAATATACTGTTTTACACACTACAAGCATCAAAAAACACACAAAATGTCAAGATATTTGCACATCAGGGTGACCACCCTTTTCAAAAAAGACTTTGCATGATTTTTTCCACGACCAAACAAATAAAAATCATGACTATCGACACAACATATTTTTCCATAATACAATCTGAGTGATGGAGTTAGGGAGTTTAAGTGAGCATTGTGAGCTCCTCCAGTAGGGTCTGGAGTGGAGCCCCAGCCACAAATGCATTTTTATCCTATTTTAGAGTGACAGAACGGCTCTAGCAGCAAAAAAGCACATTTTCTATCCCACATTTTCAGTGAGACAGCCATAAAATCCATGACATAATAACACAATATGCTAATTTTCCTTGACTTCCAGAACCTTTGCTGTTTTCCATGACATATCAGGCTTGGAAAATGGTCTTCCTGAATTACATGACTTTCCATGACTTTGCAGGACCAGTGGTCAGACTGACATATTCACTTTTATTTTTGTCATGACATAGTCATTGGCTGAGGTGAAGTTTTCACCGAGGTCATGACTCACAAAAGTATTAGACCAAAGTTTAAGAATTCCTAGCCAATTATGGCATACTAAATGGTCTAAGACTAACTTTTTGCAAAACTTGACCTCAACCACTGCATTCTCCAACCAGTGACTTAATTTCAGTCAGCTTTGTCATGAAACTGTACAACACATTCGAGTTTAATCAATAGTCAAATAAACACACCGTCTACCACTATTTGTTATAGATTAGTTACAGTATTACCAGTACATAATTACCAACCTAATAGCTTAAAGCTTTATAGTGCAATGTCAGAAAAAAACAATATGCCATTCGAATTCCTCATGCATTTAAACCTACGACCGATGATATACAAGAATGATGCATATTTTGGCATGCAACATAATGTTATCTCTACTTCTGCTTTTGGTATTGTAAAACAACTTTGTCGTAATTTGTAATTTAATTAGGAAATAGTAGCAAACGATTGAGCAACATAATGCAAACATGACGTCACCTCCAAGCAGAAAGAGCAACGACAATGTTCAAGCATATACATCTGTTCTGCACGACATTCGGCTAGACACAACTTGCAAACTACACTCTGTCCAGCATCCACTGCAGCAGCATTATCAGTCACCACTGCCGCTGCACTCTGATCACTCTGAGCAGTTGACTTGACATGACGCCCAGCTAATGACTTTCTCCAATGTTTTAACATTTTAACACCTGATGAAAACACAAGCCACTACTCAACAATCTGTTGCATACAAGTGACATTCTTTCAACTATTACAGAGCTTTGTTTGATAAAAACATACGTCAAACACTCAGCATGTTCGGAGTCAAAATGGGAGAAGATCTCCTGGCTAGAAATAATAATTTAATTTTCTTGATTTTCTGTTGGATACACCTTCACAAACAAAGTTATGATGTGTCTACATGTCCAAAAGTCGAGCTATTTCTTGTGACTCAAGGTCCTTAAGTCATAAATATCCACATACCGAGCCATAACTGCCAACCATAATTAGTCCGCACGAAAGCGATAGCTTTCGGAGTGGACTTATATTTTGCTGATGTTTATTAAACTATTATTTCTAGCCAGGAGATCACCAAGCTCCATTGGCCGATCGCCGCGAAATTTTGCATCACGATGAGTAGTGTATTTGATTGAATAATCCCAGTCCAAAATTTTGAGGGGCCCTCCCTCAAAAAAATTTAGGGGCCAAAAACATGCAAAATTTGACCAGATTTCAGACGACTTCAAACTTCGATGGCAAATATCTCCAGAATGGAAGAAGATGTTCAAAATCAGACAAGTATTTGATCTACCGCAATTCCTCCCATGTTCGACAAGCTAAGTATGGTTAACTTTGGTCAACTAACTTCGGAGGTCTAGAGGCCAAATCGTACCCACCCAAACCAACTTTTTTGCAACATTGCTATTAGTATACAAACACATCAGAGGCCTAGGCTGTCATCGGCCACTCTATGAGCATGTGCATGTGAAACAAATGAAGACTTGTAGGCATGTGTGCTGCATGATGTAATCTGTTACCACACTGACACTGCCCTGATGTGAGTAGAGTCTACTTGTTTGTAGGCCGAATTCAGGGTGAACGTCTAACTCTGTCTATGCATGATGAACACCGAATGACGCTGAAGCTCACTGGCCTGCCTGGCCACGTCAATTCAAGCCATCAGCTTGTGAGTCTGTCTTGTCCGCTCTCCTAGCAACACGTTGCCTGTCTGCCCACGATTAACAGGTTAATCGGTCAATCGGTCATAATTAATGGCCAATGACGCAAAGAAACCAGCCCAAATTTACCGCACAGTTGTTCCCTAATGGTAAAAAAATCTACTTCTAAATTACTGCAAATTACAGACCAGGTTAGCTTTTTGCTGACATCAGTTAGATGCACTAGAATGGGCCCAGTGTGGACCCCATGCACCGTGACAGATTACAATTTACCTGTAACAGTGCTACCGTGCTACGCAGGTCTTAATACACAGCACTTGTATCTGTTTTTAACTTTTATTAGAAAAAAATACACTCGTCACAAAACATGATCCGTGTCAGTCCACACCGCAAATTTCGTCACGGGACAAGATCTGCGTCCGCAAAAAATCCTGCGGATCTGGATCCGCGGACTGACGCATCCGCAGTTCGCACATCTCTGGTCCGCACTTTACCACAGCCGAACGCCGAGGATGTTTTACGGTATGTAGCAACAATAATTCTAGTGGTAGATCGACGATCTTGCTGTTAGCACTGGAAAATTGCTAGAGGTAGATCGGGTAGGCACATTATTAGGTACACAGTAGAACTTATGTTCCTGGTAGTCATAGGACCATGCCACGACACTGTCACGTATTTAAATCAGGCTTATTCAGTATTATATCAAAGTCCATCTCAACCCATATCTGTTTCTTTGTAACATAGACTTAAAAATATATTGTTTTTGAATAAATTTGGTAATTGATAACAAAGTGACTGATATTTCAGTCCCAACCACAGTCCTGGTAACGCAGTGAAGAAATATGGCTGCATTCTTACATTAATAATCTGATAAATGTAATTAGATAAAGTGGCGATCTACCACTAGTAATTTTCTGCTAACTAGTGCGAGATCGCCGATCTACCCCTAGCACTGACCACGTAGCAATTTTTAGTGTTTTTGGATATATAGTGGCCACGGCAATTGATCTGCTTTTTTCACACAGGCACTTTTCATAACAAGTAAAAACAAACCAATTTTCGTAAGCTATCTGTTTATTTACTCCTTAAAGTGAATCAAAACAACAACATCGCCATTTTGCCGAAAAACAGCTGAGTCTGAGCTGACTAAATACCGGAACAGACCAGAGATGTGCAGACTGTGCAGATAGACACAGCGATGGACCATGCTGCTAATCATAACAAGCACTGACGACGAGCTTCTTAGAAATGTCAACATCGATGACCTTGAATGACCTTGAACCATAAAAATATTAATTTTAAGTTATTTTTCGCGATTTTTGGCCGCAAAAGAGTGAATTGCGACGAAATGGATAGAGATAGATCAGCTTAAGATTATCTGCGAACAGAAACTGCCATAGGCTCACGCGCGTCTCATAAGCATTAGCTCAGATTTCTTGTCACGTCAGACGAGCCAATAGCGGTAGAATAACGTTTTAAGGAGGGTTGCCCATCTTTCGCCCTTCGTTCGTGGGGACCCTTTTCACCCAGTAGCATGAAATTTTGTCACGAAATACTAGAGACATCAAGCTATCATTAGCCAATGGTAAAGCTCAAAGTATCTATCCCAACTGTCAGCTGGTCTTGAAATGGCACCGGGTCGTTACCGTCACTAATACGCAGTGGCATATTTAGGATTTGGTAAAGGGGGATCCATGGCGAGCGCGCAGAGCGAGAGCCTATAACGGGGGTCTGGGGCGGAGCCCCCAGCGGGGTCCAGGGGCAGAGCCCCTGGTCCGGGGTTCAGGGGGGCGAAGCCCCCTGAAGCTGAAATACTTTTTGCTTTTGAACGTTCAATAGAAACCGCAAATTCGCCCATTTTTTCCGAAATTTGCTGGAAAACGGCAAAAAACGCACCTTTTCATATAAAGTCCCCTGTAAAAAATTTTCATGGTGGGACCAAAGGGGGGGCATCGCACCGTGCCCCCTCCTAATACGCCACTGCTAATACGCGCTATAGCTATGCCAGCTCTCGCGCGTAAAAAAAATGTTGCTAGACACTTTTGCAAATCTTGCAAGCAATGCATATAGCATTTGGCCATTTTCAATGCTTTTCGAGCACATGTCTCGGTCTCGATTTAAAATGTATCTGGTGCGCATCATTGGTATATAGGTTCATGCAAATATGTGTGATAGTTTAGTGGCGAAGGGGCCTTAACAGAAACGTAACTTTTGTCCAAAATAGGGGTACTAAATTTTCTCCATTGGGTAGGCTTATATTTTACAGGAGGCCACTGAGATTTACACCCCCAGCCTCATACTCTTGACGCATATAAAATGGCTGCCGCCGTCGTAATTTTTTTTGTCCGAATCTGACGGCAGTATGCATTAGAAGTCAAACTTCTGTCTTTTTTCGGGGGTGACACCGTGGGGTGCTAGGATGGCTCATTGGCGCCGAGATGGAGACACCGCGCGCGCCTGGAAGAGCAGTAGCGTAGCATAGGCTTTGCACAGATATTTGCTTCCCCAGTCGAAACCGCCGCCGTTCGCCGCCGCCGCCGCCGCCGCTGCCGATAAGCTAGCGGTTTTAGCAGTTAGCGAAAAAATCAAACAATGTGTTGTGTTCACTCTGCTGCAAGCCATAGATGTAAAAAACGCTTTTTTACGTTTTTTTAACTTTTGTCACGTTTTTTACGTTTTGAACGTTTTTTTTAAATTTTCTCAGCGTTTTTTTATTTAGCAAAAAACGTTCACTAAAATTCCACCAATAACTTTGAGAAGCACTTTTGAAACCAGAGAAACGAAAAGTGGTAATAGTTTACTTATAGTTACTGTGGTGATACTTGGCCTAATGACCACACGGTTGAATTGAAATGAATAAAGTTCTCTTTCTTTTTAGTTCCACCTATACTGCACCTACATCATTAAGCTAAGCTGCTGCCATCTTACATGAACGTAAAAAAACGAAAGCACTCAACATGTGTTAAACCATACATCAGAGAACGAGAATCTTTTGGAGCGTAGTGTGCGTAGCCTTTTTATCGGAGTTGGCCACATTCTACGTACTGCATTAATAATAATTACATTTTCGTTCTTGACAGTAATATCTATTGAATTTTGTTCTATTATTGTAATATAATATTAATATTACTACTGCATGAAAACGATTTATAGCACGCGAGAAATGACGTAATTGACGACTTTCACAGTGTCATAACACTAAGCCTATATAAGTAGGCTAAATTACTGTATCAAAGGAGTGTCGAACAGCTTCGTACATCTGTCGTTTTTCAAAGTCCATCTGGCTAGCACGTCAAAACATAGCGAACTTGTCGCGAACCTGCTAGCACTATCACGACATGTTGTGATAGCGCTATCTTGTCCGAGAGAGGTTTTTCGAGCCGAAAAAGTCGTCAGCTTGTCGCAGACAGCAGCGAACTTGTCCGAAACCTGTTCGCTTAATGCAGTTTCGTTAAGGCAAGACTCCGTAATTTTTTTTTACTTTTGTTGATTCGTTCTGTCCTCAATCTTCAAATGCAAAAAGATATTCTCAGTGTCGCTGCTGCCGTCGGTTCGTATAGGCCAGTGGATATTGCCCGCTGTAGAAGCAAGATGATTCCATTTCTAGCCACGAGCTGCTAGCAAAGAGCGAAAGTTCAGGTGGACAGCACATCCGTTGTTAATCAAAGGGTCGGCGTGCACCTCCTGCACTCTTGGTAGTTCTCGGACGAAGAAGGGCGTTTCATCGCGCTGTGATGACGGACGAATTGGCGTATAGGTCGACGGCCTCCGACCACGACCTAGCCTATACAGCCTTTACTGCAGGTTGCTATCACTGGGTGCCTAATCACTGCAGGAGTGTTCTAGCCGCACGCACACCTGACGACGCCTCACCTGCTTCCTGTTAACACTGACGAGCGACTCGATTGATACAGCAGCTGCATCTAGCGGACCAGGCAGCTACAGACGCTAGCTAGCAAGTGTCGCTTAGCCGCGGATACTTTTCCTTTCATCCATTATGGGCAAATTATGTACTTCTGCACTGTTCAGCCGTACGTCGCTGCCCTGCAGTGCAGACGCTTGTCTATAGGTTACTGACGCCGAAATGTTCTGCTGCAGTTAGCCTACCGTGCAGTAGGTCTACACTCGAACTCCTCTGATAAAATATAAGCCTACGTCATCTTCACTGCAAGTTTGTAGCGCCACGTGCAGATACGGATTTAGGCAGTAGGCATGTCAAGTCCAACAAATAATGCGAAATTGTCTGGCCCTGCGACTGCGAGCAGCGGCGGCGCCGGCGTCGTGAGTTCAAAAAGTAAGCGGGCAGGAAGTTGTAATTTTCCGACAGACACTGCAAATTTTCCACAGAATTCCGACAGACAAGAGCAAATTTCGGAGAGAGGAGATTATAGACGCTCAAAATTACAGTCCCGCCC
>Ga0209671_1003757_pt1 | contig 14770 bp, 7 predicted proteins | sample WorMetHERISLAND2_2_FD_187401 | JGI IMG/M metagenome (GOLD analysis project Ga0209671, IMG submission 187401) | Marine gutless worms symbiont microbial communities from Max Planck institute for Marine Microbiology, Germany - Olavius geniculatus... | ecosystem: Host-associated > Annelida >... | reverse complement strand
GTTTAGTATAACCAAAAGAAAGTGCCCTGTAGAAAGTAGATGTGATAAATTATGTACTTAATTTAACATGTTAACCGATTAGTTAACATGTTAAATTAAGTACATAATTTATCACATCTACTTTCTACAGGGCACTTTCTTTTCTGCATGAAAACTGCAGTACAAACATTTTGCCGCATTCTCGCGCTGCATCTTCGAGCAACGTAACGTAACGTAAGTAACGTAACGTAAGTGAGAAGAGACTATAAGCCTACTTTTTTTCTCTCTCTTTCTCCCCGTCTGTCGATGACAACTTTGTGACGCTGCGGTAGAGTATCCTGCAGAGAAGCGCCACTAAAACGCTGTCAGGCTCCTCACATCACGTGTTCCGCGGGCGGCGTTACGTCATCGACCAATGCAGCGCCTCTCATCATGGACAGCAGCGCAAGTGTTCTTAGCTCCTAATGACAGCCTTACACTGTAGTAGAGTTAGAGCCGAGCCGTCTTTGTTATCTTGGCAATTGCCTCGGGTTTACGTTCACAGCAACCCGTAGCCGCACTAATGTAATGTTCAGAGCTGATGCAGTACTGAAGTGCCGTATTATTACATAGTGATTTATTTTGACTGGGCGCACGCTGTCGGCAAAATTTGCGCAGTAGGCCCTTTAGTTATAGTTAGGTGCCTTGTTACAAATTAAATACATAGTCTTGCTCACAGAACGTCTTTGAGCAACTTTGGCAAAATCGTTTGCTGCGACGAAAGATGCAGATTAATGCAGACCAAACAGTGTAGAGATGGTTACTGCTATGACGGTTGAAATGGTACATGACTTTTCTTAAGGAATACTCAGCTTGAGATCAGTTCAAAGTGCATAGCGTATAGATTCAGAGTTCCTAGCAGCAGATGGCGTTTACGTATATGCGTAGCGGGCGCTGCTGCCTGGAAATTGGAATCGTGCTTTGACGATGGCCGTATGCGGGATGACGGGACACGCCCAGGTCATATTCACTGGCTTGATCCATGGACCGCTATATACCAGGACAGAGGAGTTTATGCTTGACCATTATTAACCAAGCACTGACCTCTAATGGCAATTGGCGACTTCCTTGCACCTGCCTGCATGCGTGAAGGTGCAGTATATGGTCTACTAGAGCGCGGCGTATTTCATTCAGTGACAAACAACCGTCTAGTTGCTGGCAGTGTAACATTATTTTTATGAACTAGATAAAAATGAACTAAAAGTTGAACAGTTTTAATAAATCAAATATCGTCGACCTTACTAGCTAATTCATGCATTATTAACTCAGTATAGGTTTGTAACTGCATTAATTTGCAATAACTAAGTACAGGCATACATCTAAGCGCAAATATAAAAAAAAACTGCATGTTATTTTGGACACACTGTTGCCAAATAATAACACAAATCTTTGCATACAAAGTTACAAGTGAACCTCTGCACCTCAGAAATAACCTTGATACTAATTTTTAGCCTTGCCATTTTAATATCGTATAACTAATGTTATAGTCGTCATCTAACTGTACAATAATTTAAATATAGCAGTAAAAAATGCTGAAATATCATATATTGCGCAAAGACGTTAGATACTTCGATCGAGAGCTGCATTGATACAAGTAAGCTGCAGAAAATGGTACTGTATTTAATGTAGCAGATTCCTGTGGTGTGTAGAAATTATGACCTTGCGACTTTTCCGAATTAATGGGCGGTGTTTGTGGCCAGTGGAAATAGCAGTGTGGCGCAGGACAAGACATCAAAACGCATCTCTGGTGTGTCTGGAGGAAACTTTGTCGACTGCGCTATGACGGGCAGTGAAAGATGAACGATGTGGGATTGTGGGCGTGGCACCTGCTGTGGACACCTTAGGGTTGTCTGATGCTCGAATGCCTTTAATCGGCGTCGAATTGACGCTCGGAATTTTAGCGTCAAACATTTGGTCTTAATAATGTCGATCGCATGACAGGTGGCATGTAGATCTGAAGTTTCATAAAATTATGCACTGGACAAAAAACGACTGTGGATGAGTAATATAAAAAATGTACTCGCAAATTAAACTACTGAAAGCGATAAGGGGCCTATCATTAACTATAAATTATTATATCATTATACTGTAATTGATTTGTCCTTAAAAGAACACATATCTTTGTAGTTAAAGTCGGTTAATGAATCTTTACTTGTGTTCTATATTGGTAGAAACACATCGACAAAATATGTGGCTGAAATTTCAAACGAAACGGTATGGGCACATGTAACATCGTGGGTCGCATTGCAGATATTGCCCGTCCCTCCGTCCCTTCGTCCTCTGTCTGTCTGTCTCACCCGCACGAGGTCCTAACTCGAAAAAGCGCAGAAAACAAAAATTAGTGTAAATGTTGCTCAAGGCAGCAGTATATAACCAATGTGCCAATTTTTAGTTTAATATGTCAAAAAGGTCATGCTTATGGTTAAGGTTGCGCAGCTCCAGGCGGACGGCCATATAACTTGTCGGCTTGGCAGCGGGCCGACATGTTTTTCTTAGTTTCAGAGGATCGACGTTGATAACGTGGTGTTGCTGTATCGCACAGAGAGTGCAGGTGTTGCCACTGCCGCTCGACGGTCGCCGTTGTCGCAGTCAGCGTACTTCGCTGATGTCACTTCCAGTGCAGACAATGACATCGCCGACGACTCCGTGACTGGCGTCAACGAGTTGACAACATCATACGGCGACTGCGACTGTACATCGGACACGCGAATTCAGTCGCCAGCCAGCGTCAGCAGCAGCAACAGCGGCAGCGACAACAGACGCAGGACCACCAGCAGTACCAGCGACCTCTACCGAGCACCGACGCTACTCCACTCCAGACAACAGCGCAAGAAACGATCCAGAGCAGCCTTCTCTCACGCTCAGGTAGGGGCATAAGCGCTTCTTCTACTGCGTCATTCTGATTCTGAATTCTGCATATTATAAAAGTATACGAATTCGACCTAGCTCGACGCGACGAACAATTTGTAAGTTGTTTTATGAGTAATTCTTAGGGGGGATGTGTTCTTTATAGCCACATTATACAGTTTGTTAAAGCTGCACAGCTAGCTTTAGCTCCGCCGAAACGGCCGTTAGCCTATGTCTCTAGTGGACTTAGTAGTACTTAAATCACTAGCAAAAATTCCAGCTGTCGTTAGGATAGCCGACCTTCCTGGTCATCCAAAGTCATTGATTTTTATCTGATCTGACATTCTGACATGGCGTATGCTACTTTCTACTAGCGATTAATAGTAACATTGGCCGTATCTATCACCGTTTCCAAGATATGGCTAGTTTAACGCTGAAAAACGCACATTTTCTTACCCATCCAAAACCTCCATTCAACTCCTAATTTGAAAATGTTTCCTTCACACTAGATCGCTGAATTTTTGCCTGCCTAGGTTTAAGACACAGTATTAATTACTCGTTTAAAAAGTTTACCCCTACGACATACCGTTTAATCACAATACATCCGTGACAGACGAACAGACAGACGACGACAGACGGATGGAGGGACGGACGACAAGTATGCCATAAGCTCGACCGTTACTTAAGTACGGTCGGCTAAAAATCTCGACTGATTGATTGATTGATTGATTGACTGATCGTCTGCAGGTGTTTGAGCTGGAGCGCCGTTTCAACCGGCAGCGCTACCTGTCGGGGCCGGAGCGCGCCGAGCTGGCACAGGCGCTGCGACTGACCGAGACCCAGGTAAAAATCTGGTTCCAGAATCGACGCTACAAGACGAAGCGGAGGCTGGTGATGGTAGCCGAGCAGCAGCAGCAGCAGCAGTCGGTGGTGGCGGCGGCAATGGCCAGCGCGTGTCGTCGTGCCGCCGTCAAGGTGCTACAAGCAAATGACCCGAACAGACATCAGCAGCTGTACGCAGGAGTCTCAGCATCACCGTGGAACCGTCACGTGACCGCTGCAGCTGCTGCAGTTGACCTGCGGCGCTCTCTGCACGCCTTCCCGTCTTCCTCCGCCTCCGCCAGCTTCAACTGTGCTTCGTTTCTTTCCTGTCCGCTGCCGCTTTCTCTTCCAACCGCACCGCCGTCGGCTGCAGCCATCGCTCGTCTCTGAACAACGCGAATGCTTGAATTGACTACATAATTTATGTATTGTGACTAGTAGGCCTACATGCAACTACCTGCATAGGCCCCTATATGCAAATTAAACTTATTTACTCAATCCACGCCTATCTACCAGTGTCGTTTAGCAAGGGATCTGTTGGGGTTTACACTCGCTGGATAACTGTGCACATCAGAGAACTCTTTATCTCACGTTTTATACGAGATACGTTATTGAAAAATTACATGTGGTGAGTAGCTGAACTATAGATATTGGCAAAATATTCTGTCGATTGTTATCACAGACAAATAAGCATGTGCATTTCGGTTACACCGAGTCGTGACGTAAAGTAATAAACGCAAATGTGTATATATCGTAATAGCAACAATAGTAAACAGAACGATAGTCTGTTACGTACTTAAGGAAAGAAATTAATCGACGGACGAGTGATGTGCTTATCTCGGCCGTCCGTAGAAATTCTGTATCAACGTTTAGTCAGTTATCAGCACATCCATCCAGCGACGAGGCGCTGTGATACGCCGTCCAGCCTCTGCAGCAGGTTATCTGGCACCAACATAAACTGTGTAATATATCACATCTGCATGCTCTAAGATAGACAGATGAGTCTTGTCTTGTCCTTAGTCTCCCTCGAAAAAAAACCGTTTTGCTAAACAAATACTGCAACCGCAGGAATAGCGCCCTTTTCAAGACGCGCGGAAAACAGATCTGAAGTGTCTGCACCAAAGTTCAGAGGACAAGGCAAGCAGTGGTCAACGTCAGACATTAATGTGTTGAAGAGTTTATTTAAGTGCTGTTACTTTTGCAGCAGCTGCTGCGACTGTTGCTGATGGTGGTGACAGACTGTCTTGCATGGCGTGCCGCGGAGTCATCGTTATAACTGTTCTACAGTACAAGTGATGTCCTAAGCGATGTCGTGCAGGGAAAGAAGACAACGAATTCTACTCAGTGCCATATCAATGCACTTTACACAATCTCTTACAGGCACGCACATTGTAATAGGTCTTACTTGTGAATGAATGTCGAGTGTGCAGCTGACGCACAGAAATTTCTTTAGTGTGTCGATTTCGAATGTGATCAGAAGATTTCAGTCGTTCGACAACGATGAACATGTAAATCACATTTCGTTTGTAATTAACGTTGCAATACTGAACACCAATTCATAGTAAGTCCTGTGCCCCGAACGGGTTACAGAAATGCACACAATATTTTAATAGGCCTATAAATTATAGATGGCACAGTAAGCAACATTTAGAAAAATTACTTTGTTTAATCAAAAAAAATTCATCCCGCAGTCGCCATCGTCAATGCGGATTGAAAAGTCAATGAGTGCAATAGTAAAGAGTCATGAGTTTCAAAAGTAGGCCTACTCAAAATCAGAATTTCGTAAACCTACTGAAGTCCCAAGCTTGACGCAAACCCCGTAGAAAGCAATAAAAGTAAAAGTTTATCCGAGCAAACAAGAGAAACGAGTTGTACGAAAACAGAAACAATATCGAACAGAAGCAATGCCTATAAAGAAATGGTGCCCATTGCATTGTGGCCGTTTATTTATAGTTGACGACAGACAACTTACAAACTTACTGCACTCAGGAGGGCCAGTATATATGGAGATACAACATTAAGAGCTGGCCTACGATATTTAGGCCTATGAGACACTCATGTTTATTTTCTCAGCCGCTATCTTTACGGAGTCGGTCTATCTCCGGCGTAAATAGCGTTCTTTTGCTGTTTCAGCACGATGTAGTATATAAACCGATTTCTGGGTCATCCGGAGCCAAACCAATTGATGTCCGTTTGATTAATGGGCCGATTGCAGCAATAACGAACGCATTGCAGATTGCAGTGACATTTGCTAGAACATAAACTAAAGTCATCTGCCTGCTGTGGGATGGCTGCCATCGTTTAGCGTAGAGGCCCAGAACGCAGGTGACGACAAATTCGTTTCGCTGCGGCTATTTGCTGCTACAACGCCATCTGATGACCGATGAACTTACTAATGACCTGACAGTGACAGTCTTCCGAGTAGTATAAACAAATGCCAACCGACCTACAGGTTATTGATCTAAGCACTCGTTTAACGTACATGCCTATAGGTCGTAACATGCGCCGAACGACCTCCATTGCCTCGAATTCGGGTTCTGACCACTGTGTCCATCAATGTGCGGGTCCATCTAAGTTGATCTAACTGTCTCATGTGATTTGGTCAGTTACTCACACGACCACACGCTCTTCTAATAAGTAATCTAAGCAAAGCTCACGTGACGCGCGACAGCATCACTACTGTCTCCTGGGGATCAGCGTACAACGTGCAATAAAATAATAATAAGATTTGAAAAAGTACCCGAATAGGCTTATAAAACCTACGTTTGAAGGACTTCTTGAACCCAGAAGGTCAAAACTCAGAACGGCTATAATTTAAGTTTTATTCTAAAAAATCATACGCAGATTGCCCTGGTCTATCTCCAGTAGCCTAATTTCGGTGTAATTTACATTTGAAAGACCAACTTTTTTAGATTTCAAGGTTGTTCAAGGTCATCAATTTTCGTAGGCTTACCAGCAAAAAATTCGTTAGCAGTGCTTATTACGATAAGCACCAAGCGTGAGTCTTATCTGCAACCGTTTCATGCTAGACGAGTCGATACTTGATAGCGGTCAAAAGCCTAACGATTTTAAAGAGGTAGACCTCCGACAACCTCGTTCAAGGGGAATTCCCTCACCCAGCGGCACGAAATTATGTCACAAAAAAACTAGAGTCTTTTTGGCAGTCACAATGAGCATTTCGTGATTCTAGCTTGCACCGTTTTGATATTGTTCTAGGGTGTGGCGGAAACACAAACGGACAGACAGACGGGCGATAGCTACGACAGCTATATGCTCTTAGCAGCAGTTTTAGCTGTCACGTAAAAAGCATTTATTCTGTTGATACTACATCACGGTAAGCAGCCTCTAAGCCGCTAAGCTCTCTCGAACATACACTGTGTCTCAAAAAAAACATCCCGACATTTTCGACTGTAACTTGAAAACCAATTATCAGATTTTGATAATTTTGGTAGCATTATTCACGACACAACTAGCCATCAAATGATCATTTAGTTTCCCACCTCACCCAAGATTTGTTTCTGCACTACCTGGGGAAAACACAACCAGCGAAATATCACTTTTTTATCCATTGCGATATAATTGCTTAATTAACATAACGCGTAAAAACACATTTTGTTCACATTTCTGACACTTTGGCTGACATTTCATCCAGTTGTCCATTTTTAACTGCCTGCAGTAAAATTGCTTGAACTATTGGCCCACTGTGCGAACACAGGCAAGGAGACGCTTTCTCCATTCATTGACAGCAGTATCGATAATATTCTGCTCCAGACTAATCCAAGCTCTACCAGTCGCTTCTTGACCTCACAAACATTCCTAAACTTTATCCGGTAGACACACTGCTGCATGACAGTCAGACCTTGTAATAGACCTGCTGTTGGGGCCCACAGATTAAAATAGATGGAATTTATCGACGTTTTTTCATACATTCTAACACGTATTATGCTTGGTTTGATTTCCCCATGTAGTCCAAAAGCAAACGTTGGGTGAAATGGAAACTAAAACACTTATTTAATAGCCAGTGGTGTTAGAAATATTTCTGCCAAAAATTGTTAAAATCTGCTAATTTTTATTTAAGTTACGATCGATAATGTCGGAGATTTTTTCAGATTTTCTGTTTATTTTAACCCATATTTCGCTTGATCTGATTTCCCTAGGTAGTGCAAAAGCATACACTGGTTGAGGTAAGAAACTAAACAATCGTTTGATGGCAAGTTGTGTCAAGAATATTCCTACCAAAAATTCTCAAAATCTGATTATTGGTTTTCAAGTTACAGTCGAAAATGTCGGGGATGTTTTTTGAGACACAGTGTACTGTATATATACGAAGGTCGTTCGATAAATAAGTTAGAAAAAAACAGCGTCATTCTGTTAGTTTTCTAAATATTAAAAATCCGAAATATACGTTTTGTAAGGAATTTTATTCTGAGTAGTAGCTATGAGTTTTATGACGATAACGTCATTTATAAACATTAAATTCGACGACGTTGATACTGAAATCGTCCATTAACGAACAGCGTTCTGTTATTGTAATTTTGTGGGCAGAAAAAAATTAATGCAAATCAGATTCACTCTGAGACGCATGCAGTATATGGCACAAGTGCTTTACAAAGCGAACAGTTCACGTTTGGTGTAAGAAAATGCTAGATGGCCATGAATTTGTATCATATACAAAGGTGCAATCAGTCGTTCTTCAGTGGCATGGACAGCAGCCAGCATCGTTCTTTGCATCAGGCATTCAGAAGTTTGCTGACAGATAGGACAAATGTTTGAGCGAACTCGGTCGATATGTTGAAAAATTAAACATTAATCTTTAGCATTTAAAGTGATGGCATTAAACAAGTTTATAGGCCTACATTTCTCTGTTCATATGCTGTTTGTCACTTGCGAGTTATGATAGATTACTGGTGGGGAAAATAATACACTTGGAAACTGTGTTCTATGAGCAGATGACGTCATAGTAATAACGTTATCATCAAAAAAATGTACACGTGTTCAGAATAAAATTTCCTACAAAACGTATATTTCGGATTTCTGAGATTTAGAAAACTAACGGAATGACGCTGTTTTGTAACTTATTTATCGAACGACTCTCGTATATAATGCTTGCACTGGACAATTAAATAAATTTCATTACGTACACAAACTAGAAGAGCAGTCAGAGACCGCAAACCTCCTCTGACGCTATGTCAATTTTTCCATTTTGTTCGCCAGGTGGCAGCGCCATATTCGGCACAAATTCCTGTGGCAATGGCAAAGAACGTGCTGCCACCAGGTGAATATAAAAACAACTTACATTGTATGTACTAGAGATAATAGTTTACGTTTTACGTTATATCACTACGACTCAGTCTAACATTTCTAACATAAACACAAACTAATTAGTATCTTAATTACTTCAACTCGAGCTTTTGCTTTTCGTGCCTCGATCGACTTTACCGCCTGTGCACAAAGTCGTCGAGTGTCTGACACGCCGACGCCGTCTATATAGCAAGTGACTGGAGGCTGAACGTCATCTGTTGCCAAAAACGAGTTTTACTCCGACGCCTTTATTTTTCGATGGACCAGATGACCATATTTCAAATTGTTCCGTTTAGGCCTATAGTTAATGTGATGTGATCATGTGAAAAGTATTTTATCACAGAATCGAAAAAATTCGGAATGAAGATAACGTCAATCGGCAACAGCTTCGAGCAGGTGAGTTCGGCATGGCCACTGTGTTCAGACGGACACGGTTCCTTGACAGACGCCTCTTCAAACACTTCGAACTAGAATCGCAGATTTCAGCATGAAATGTCATCTCAAGGTCATTCAAGATCAAACATTTTAAGATCACTGGAAAACCGGTAATACCATGGCTTTAAGTCTAAAAACTCCGAAGATAGGAATATGTGTGGCGATAAATGGCTGATTCTGAGTTTCTGGCCACCTGTTAGCGTTTGACGCCTATTCGCCCAGAAACTCCCGCGAATATCAGCATGATCCTCTACCGTCTAAAAGCAGAGTTCCTGTCAGCCTACATTTTGCCGCATGACAGTATGGGGTCTTTTTCAGTTTCTGTGGTGAATTCCGAAAGAGTTGAACAGACGCATCATTTTTACAGTATAGTGCCGTACGACAGTTCAATGTCATCCAAGGTCGTTCATTAGAGTAGCAAGTAAAATAAGGGCCCATAAGCCTTATACGACGTCTTATCAGCGTTGTAAAGTATTTAAATACTTTGAGTATTTAAATACTATTTAATTACTTGCACAGTATTTAACAATAAGTATTTAAATATTTTCAAATGGCTGGTATTTGAAGCGGTATTTAAATAACTTTTAAAGGGTTATAGTATTTAGAAATTTCTAGTTACTTACTGCGGCACTTTTGGCAGTGTTTACCTGTTTGCACAGTTGCATGACAAGTCTGTATTATAATAACAAGCTATAACCACTATAGACTTTTCATCAATGTAAGTGCAGCAAACGTTAAAAAAGATGACATTATCTTTTTGTGCTTCACTACAACGTCTTCTGCCACAAAACCACATCTGAAACAAGCCTATCAGAATGACTGCAGCAGTAAAGATCCGTCAATGTTAAAAAACATGCTGTTATCAAACAAGTCTTTGTTTGGTACAACACCTGTTTGCCCTCCCTATAGTGCTCTAATGAATAGACTTATTCCTTAGTTCGACTTCACTTGCACTGACGAAATGTCCCAACAGATTTGATGATAAACTGTTTGAAACTCCGGAAATGCTTAAAGTCAGTAAGCATTATTAAACTCGTAGTGTCAGACAAATTTTTGTGATTTTAGTTTGTTATTGTAACCTATTTCTGTGTTTTTCTTCCGAGTAACTAAAAAAGATAATTTTGGGCATAACAATTTTGTCATGTGACTTTGCAGTATTTAAATACTGTAAATTTGGTATTTAAACACCTAGAAAGTATTTAAATAGTATTTAAATATTTTGAAAGTTAGAAGTATTTGCATAGTATTTAAACAGTTTTATTCAGTATTTGTTACAACACTGCGTCTTATTAGTGATCATCATTAATATTGGCTTTATCTCGCACTTTCTGAGATACGGCAACTTGTTGGTAAAAAATCGCTAAATTTTTATTTCCTTCCCGACCACTCTCTAATTTATCGCCATCGATGGGGATGATCTTTTTAGGGAACTCAGTGTTTAAATAGCTGGGGGTGGGGGAGTTGACCCCCCAACTGTTTTTTTTCAACATCCCTTAACAAACTGTCGAATTATGCACTGGGGAGTCAGCTATAGGCCTATACATACGATTTAGCCTACATCGCAATTTTGAGCTGGCTCCGACCGTCGAAATGTTGAACCCTCCCCCAGCAAATTTGTCACAATTCAAACACTAAGAAGGCCTGGATAGACCCTGGTAGCAGTATTTCGCGGAGCTAAGGGTAAAGATGCCATAGTTCTAGCTTGCATCATTTTGCTAGACTCGCAAGGTGTGACTGGCGGACGGCCAGAAGGCAGTTGCGTATATAGTTGGGTTCAGACAAGACATAAGAATACGTTTAAACTGCACTAAATTAGCCAATTTCGTTAGTTTATTCTTAGGAAAATAATTTAAATTGTTGAGACCAGATCTCATAATAATTTTAAAGCTAAAATGTTCTAAATTTGATTTCGGCTGGGGCTTTGCCTCAGACCCCGCTGGAGTAGCTCACAACAGCATTCCCCACTCCCCAGACGCTTAGCTGGATTTTAGGGGGTCTATGGTTCTAAGATGAGGGGAGCAAAAAAGGGTGAAAAGGGAAAAAAGGAGAAAGATACGAAGGAAAGGAAAAGCGAGGGGCGGGAACGAAAGTGGGAAGGAAAGAGGAGAGAAATGGAAAAGAGACGAGCTCCCAAACACCAAAAAATTTTGACATTTCTGGCTACGTCAACGCCACTGACGGACGGACACACACACAGACACACCCTCATGCAGACACTTTGAGATAGCGAAGATAGGGCTTTTGCATAACAAGCTTGAAACGCCTTCTGGCAAGAAATTTGAGCTAATGCTCACGAGACGCGCGAAAGCCTATAGCAGTTCCGGTTCAGTAGTTTAGCTGAAAATTGGGGTGTTCACGCCAAGTTAATATACAAATACCAAATTCTCTATCTGAATCGCATAACGATAGTTCCGTGGCGCCACCTTGTGGATGATATAGACTTGTGTCGCAGCCCGAAATTGCCAAAAAATCCATAAAACCCTTTATTTTGGCGTTCAAGGTCATTCAAGGTCATTGAATTCGGCGCCAATCGAGAGGCAGTGTACGACTTCCTAGCAGTAGCTGCTTTCGCGCATAAAAACTAGTCAGTACTCAATGCTGGACACCGGCCGACCGGCGTGACTTAGTACTATTCGCTAGATGGCAACACAGAGCAGTGCTGTCTATATGTACACGACGCCGTTAAAAAGCGTACCCGCGTAACCCGCCAGGTGGCGCAACTATCGAGTGCCGAATGATGTCCCCCAAACTTCGGAACTCCCAAGACGGTCCCTGGGTTCTACCCAACGGCTGATTATTTCAGAAACTTTAACAAACAAGAAATGAGTTCACTATTCAATAGGCCTATATATGGCCTACAGTGTACCTATATAGCCTACGAGGCGGCAGTTTCCACACATTTTTCCTGTCAGTGTTTTAAGTTACGCATCGTTTGTTGAATCACTGATTTGTTGTAGACCGCTATAGGCCTATAGTGACTATTGCCTCTCATTTTCAGATAGTAACTACAGTTGTCTATTTCTGCCACCACCGTCGCTAAGTTAACAACGCTTAGAAACAGTCTATTTTTGGCCCAGCCTGCAGCAGGCTTAAATGTAGGCCTATGCTTAACTTGGCGTTGTCTACTCAACTTTAGTAGGCTATATGGCCTATATCTTTCCAAAGCTTAAGTTATTCGATGAATATTGTCACTTCCCCAATGTTCCTTTGTCGAAAAGTAAACATTTTCCTATAACTTCTCATAGGCTCCTTTGATTGTGTTTTGCATGTCGTCCAATCTAAAAATTCGTTACCCGCCAACGGCACCAAATTTATCACAAATCAACGCTATTTAATTCCTAATATTAATTTGTGATTTATCTAAACAACTTTGTAAAACAAAGTGGTGCCAACGTGTCATACGGCGAATGACAATGACCCCTGAGAAGCGCATAAACTTAATTTATTCAGTCAAAGATCCTGCCTGCCATTCATGCATGCAACGAGCCGAATAAACAGTCTGACGGATAGACCTATGCCTATACATCTTTATTTACCATAAATAGTAGCACAAATGCCTGTCTTTATTTTAATTACGCGCGAAAGCAGCTACTGTTTTCAGCGCGTCTTAGCCATCGCAATTCTGTCCGTCTGTGCGTCCGTCTGTCACACGGGTGGATCAGGCGAAATCGGTCCAAGCTAGGATCACCTGGAATCGGCTGCCTGGAAGACTCTAGTTTCAGAAACCGCAAAGCTTTTTCATAAATTCGAAAGGGGTCACCCCGAACGAGGGCGCTAAATGAAAGGGGGTGGGCAAAATTTGCGATTTTTGGCCAATAAGTCGTTGTATCTCAGTACCGGTGCAAGATAGGGCCTATAGGTTACTATTAATCACTAATAGAAAGTCGTACACTGGCTCTCGATTGGCGCCCAATTCAATGACCTTGAATGACCTTGAACGCCAAAATAGGGGGTTTTATGAATTTTTTTGGTCGATTTCGGGCTGCGAGACACATTGCACGAGCGAATTGCGCCGAAACCAATTGAGATAGACATGGACAAGCTACGTATGAAATTTTCAGCACTGAACGTAGATTTCGACTGTCCAAGTCTCAATTTTCTAAATTCAAAGAAACCTGCGCACGAGGGCATCAAAGAGCAGTACCCCCGTAAAAGTCGCGACGAAATGGCTGAGATAGACTGACAGTTTGCGAACAGGAACTGCTATAGGCTTTCGCGCGTCCCGTGAGCATTTGCTCAAATTTTTTGTTTTACTTTCTTATAGGCTTACACGAACTTTTGTAGATGTGCAGAACATTTTCATGACTGCAGATTTGCTTTAATAAAAGTTCGACGTTTCCCGAAATTTCATATTTTAACGTGCAAGCTAATCTCGGCGGCCACGCCTTTCGAGCTTTCTGCCAGTCTGAAATTTCTGCGTATTTCTAAAATAACTTTCTAAATTTGGTTTATTTTCTCGACATCACGCAAAAATTTCATCTTATAAATTGATGTTGCAGCACCACCGTGCAATGGCGTACGTCCAACTGGTTATTGGACTATTCGTGAAGTCCCTTTGATGGCTGTAATAGGACGATTCGCAAGCACATCGACGACGACAAAGAATCAACTTCGTCGATGTGCTTGCGTTTCTTCACGTGACAAATCGACGTTCCGCAGCTAAGACGGCTAACGTCGGCTTGAATGTCAACAGCCGGATACTTTGGAGATGCCCATAAATGCTAACAATTTTGTATGGCAGTCTTTGATTCTACCGCGTGGAACAGCTATAACATGAAAGATAGTGATTTCATGATGTCTCGCTACCCATATACGCCCTACACATGCCGTTGCCGTGTTTTCCAGTCCGGCGTTTCCCACCCCTGCGATTTGGTCGGGTCGGTGGAAATGTGAATATAATCGTTTGATCGCGCCCGTTATTCGTTTCTTTACAAAAAAAACTAGAAATATGGGGCAAAGTTTAACGTGAGGCCACACGGTGCCGTAAGTCCGATGGGGGAGTTAATTCAGGGGTGAAATTTACCTGGTAGCAAAGTCACGTGGCCCGAAGTCAGAAGTAGCATGCGCAGAACGCGCATTGTCGACTTAGGGTGTGTCAACATCCGCGTCTGCAACTTGTTTGTTAGTGGACCAAAGTTTACCAAATTTTTTGGTTCAACGCGGGAGGGATGGCACTCGATCAAGTTTGTTATCGTACTTCGGTATGTCGATCCGCTCTAGATATATTCGCGGTCAAAGTTTGAAGTTGCCCGAAATTGCGCCGAATTTTAAACTTGGGTAGGTCAACATCTGTGTCTATAACTTTTTTGTTTGTAAACAGAAGTTCACCAAATTTTTTCTCCAACGC
>Ga0209671_1003753_pt1 | contig 14775 bp, 9 predicted proteins | sample WorMetHERISLAND2_2_FD_187401 | JGI IMG/M metagenome (GOLD analysis project Ga0209671, IMG submission 187401) | Marine gutless worms symbiont microbial communities from Max Planck institute for Marine Microbiology, Germany - Olavius geniculatus... | ecosystem: Host-associated > Annelida >... | reverse complement strand
AGAGACAGCCTTTTCCTCTTCCCCCTTTTCCTTCCTCTTCGCCTTTCCCTTTTTCTTCCCATTACCTTCCCTTTCCCCTTCCCTTCCCCCTCACCTACTCCTCTTCCTTTCCCTTCCTTTTCCCCTTCAACTGTCCCTTTCCTTCCCCCCCTTCCTTTTTTCTTTCCGTGTCAACGTCCGTGTGTCCAACATTTTGAGGCACCATATCTCCGTAATGGTGCCAGATAGACACATGGTCACCATGGACCACCCATACTAAGTCGACATCCGGGAGTCGAATGGTCACGTGACCGATGACGTCAGGTGACCCCAAAAGGTCAAACTCGTGACCCCATTATCTTTGAGGCGCCATATCTCCGTAACGCTGCAAGATAGAAGCATGGTCACCATGGACCACGGATAGGAAGTCGACCCCGGGAATCGAATGGTCACGTGATTGATGACATCACATGACCCCAAAAGGTCAAACTCGTGATCCCATTATCTTTGAGGTGCCATATCTTTATAACGCTGCAAGATAGATGCATGGTTACGGTGGACCTTTTATAGTAAAGCGCTGGTGATGAATTGAATGGTCTCGTAACTGACAATGTTTATTGTTTGGTTAAAATAATACAGAAGGATGAAAGGATCATTGCTGCTGTACAATTTGAAATTAAACTGTTTGATTTTTTTCTACCGGTCTAAACAGCTCACTGATTATATTTATACGGACATATACTGTCAACTGTCGAAATGCATTGGACAGACTCCGTGTTCATATGAACATTATCTTGTGCAGTAGTGCAGTACATGTAGTTGTTTCTGCTAAGGAAGTTGTATTTTTTGTTTCTCTATATCAGGATTAGTCAAAATTCATATCATCATGGAATCTTTTGAGAGGAATTGGATCAACAATCGAACGAAATACGAATTGATTAGAATTTGGGATTTTTCACTTTTTAACTTTGTACCAGCAAGTGCGTGCTTAATATATTTTATCACTCGGTGATATCACTCGTTTGTGCTAGGTAGTGCATTGCAGCTACGTCAGTGTCGGTTGTGGTTTAAACGCACCATTTGAGTAATTTTCATCTGGTTGTGTGACTTTTCACCAGTTGTCTGTGTGGTTGCGGCATTTGCGCTGCTGGTGTGTTATCATGACGTGTATCATTGTGCAATATGTGTGACAGTCGTCACTCATTCCATTGTCTCTATGCCAGTGGTGTGAGCCAAACATGCTCTTGGAGCTATGCGCAGGCCACGTCAATGTGATAGATTAGCTCGCATCAGGAAAACGCGGCAGCAGAAGCAGCAGTCAATAGTGTTGTTTTTATTAAGAAATTTTATCCATGATACAAAAAAGAGGACAGAGAAACAAATTATGGAGAATTCGTCGGCCAAGTGCTCATCCGCTTCTCCTCCGATCTTCTGAACTGAAAATTTGCACACTGGTTACTTCTGTCCTGGAGAACATTTTCATTAATTTTGGTTTTTCTTGCATCTTTTTGTTTTAAGTTGAAGCGCGTACATGATGGACAGACGAGCAAGATGCGTAATGTGACCTGTCAGGACGGCCGTAAAGAAGCACTGAACCATAGATATAAAAAAACGTTTTTTTACATTTTTTATTCTTGCCACGTTTTTTTACGTTCTTAACTCTTTTTATATTTTGCTCAACTTTTTTTTATTTTTTTTAAAAACGTGCATTGAAAATCCTGTCAAAAGTTTCATGAAGCACTTTTGGGACCACAGAAACGAATTAATAGGTCATAGTGATGTAGTTTACTTAGTTAGTCCAAATATACTAAATAAAAAGTTTTTAAACCAGTATATTTGGTTAGTTTATTGTTATGGTCTGATGACCACGCAGTTGAATTAAAATTAAATAATGTCTCCTCTATCTAAACTACGATTCCAGGTATAGTGCAGTTACAGCATTATGCATTAGGCAAGAGGTTGAACAAATTATGGCCAACGTTTTTTTTTTAAATTTTTTCCTGGAACGTTTTTTACATCTATGCACTGAACTACGAACTGTCAGCATTTGTACTGTGGCATATAAGCAGGAAATGTATGCAAATCCGGCTGAAGTCCCATTATATAACAGTCCGTCACAAGTTGGATATGGTCTTTGTGCACCGCTGATTTTACGCTGTCCCGTATGCAGCTGACATATCTTGCTAATGTAGATTAACTTAACTAGACCTTTCGTACCGTGGACTATTCGTACCATTAATTTATTATTACCTATGGCATGTTAATCGCACAATTGAACTTCTGTTATTTGAGGGGATGAACAATTATATTGCGGTTGTTGCAGTAGAGCACTACTCTAATTTATCAGCAAACTGATAAATTTGATATTATGGTTATCTGGTCACATGATTGAACTCAGAAGTCAAAAAAACTGCATCTTGAACTTTGTGATTTTTAAATAAAATTTCAATTCATTAGATTATTTACCGGACTCTGGACACTGGAGCTGCAGCCAGGCTCGGGTCTCGGTCTCCGAGCGTCTGTGCACTGCTGCTAAGTTCTAAAAGTTAATGACACAGGTACGAATGGTACAAATAGTCCAGGCTACGAACGGTCCATAATTCTAGATTAAACAAATTACATGTAGTGTAGATTAAACTAATACTTTATATAGCTTTTCAGACTGTTAATTTGCTCTTAGTTATATATTTTCAATTATTGTAGTTTTCACTGATATCCCGTAGTGGTTTTGTGCATTTGCTCTTTGCTGTTATTCCTGTTGGTTTTGTTGAAGGAATGTACATGTGTTATCAAGTTAATATTCACGAACTGATATTTTATGTTTGTTAATTTGAACAATTTTCTTGTTTATTATACTAATATATCGAAGTGACTTGTGCATTTGCTGTGTGTTATTGTGGCATTGTGTTCTGTGCTGTTCTGTAACCTTAACGTTATCTTGCCAGCAGTTTTGTCAATGTTTGTGGATTTTATCTTTTATTGAAATAATCTCCTACCTTTGAGTGTCGTGTCATATGGCCTGTAAAGACGAAAAACATTGATTTCTGTATCTTGCATAGAATTATCTTCAATGTATTTGATCATATACAGCAGTTCATAGCTTGTAGGAATATCGAATGATATCTGCTGAAGATAACGACAATTTGTGTTAACTTTTGCCACAATGTAATGTACAGTGTGAGTCGGAAACTTTTACTCTCTAAAGTTTTTTGAACTTTATTTTTCACAGACTAAAAATTTTAGAGCCATATTTTACAAGCACATTCAACGTTCAAATCTATGCCAAATTACAGAGTTTCGCCCAATTATTTTTTAAATTTCATGAAGTTATGCTATATTATGCCTGCTCACCCAGAGAGAATTTTCCACTTTCACTTGAAATCCCACTGTACGGACCTCATTGTGGAGTATGAATGACCGCCAAGTTCACCAGATTTTAACTACTTGACTATTAATGTGCGGAGTGCAATGTTGCAGACTTAAAGTCCAATACCATTCTGGAGCTGAAAGGTGCACTGCAGCAGATACGGGATGAATTGCCGTAGATTTTCGCAATCTCGTCTTGAGTGCATGCGCTTTGGCCGGTGGTAAACGTCCTCGAAATGACCTATACTGTGTCGAGTGGGACGTTAAACCCTACTCACTCACTCACTCATGATATAGCATAACCTCATTAAATTTCAGAATAACTGAACGAAACTTTGAAATTTGGCGTAGATTAGAACGCCAAATACGTGTGTAAAATATGGTTTTCAAAATTTTCAGCCTTTGAAAAATAAAGTTCAAAAAACTTCAGGGGGATTAGCCAGAAATGTGAATTGAGGGGTTTTCTTTCTTTTTTTCTACTTTTTTCCCTTTTCTTTCCATACCCAACTTTCCCTTACCCTGTCTTCTTCTACCCTTTCTTTTCTCCCTTCTTACTCTTTTTCCCTCTTCTATCCTCCCGTCTTCTTTCTTCCTCTTTCGTCTTCTCCCATCTCCTCCATTCCCCTTTCAGCTACCGTTTCTTTCTCCCTTTTCTTCCCCTTCCCTCAAAAGTCAGACCCCTTAATTTCAGCTAGGGGCTTAAGGGAGGTTTAGGGACCACTGTGTACTCCCTCAGCGGATTTTGGGGCGGGACCCTACCTGAAATTGAATTTGGTGAATTATAGTCTTAAAATATGACATCTGGTGGCAACAAAAATGTTCTCGGCCTGTGTCCTCGCCCCCTCCCCCTTGTCTACGCCGCTGTCTGTCAGGCTTATTTGACGCGGTCTCTCTGGTGATATTATTTTTTATCAATCACGGTTTATTGTTCACTATGTCGTTCCAAAAGATCTGTCGAGTAATCAGTTCTTGCGTTTTTGTGTAACTTATTTTAAAACGGCTTGCATGTATGCCACTGGTGTCACGGTGAACAGTTGAGCAATATTTTGAAATGTGGGTGACGTGACCTCGCATCGTGCAGTAGGATATTTTCGAAAAGATATGCGCTATACTTGGAAGACCGCGAAGATGAAGACGTACGATATTAACACTATTGGCTAACTCAGTACAGTAGTTTTGCAATTTCCAGTCACCTTAGACCTTAGCCTTAGTTCCTCTTGTTCCTGCCAGAACATCGGGCGACGAGCTTTCTCCATTTCGGTCTGTCGCTGGCAGATCTCTTTGCACCCATCCAGGTAAGCCCCATATCTTGAAGGTCTTCTTAGAATGTTGCCCGCCAGGTCTTCGTCGGTCTTCCTGGTCTGCGTTTGCCGTTGTCAGGTAATTCATGGCCTTGTAGGCTGGTCTGTTTTCAGGCAGACGTAAGATGTGACTCGCAAATCTCAGCCTCCTTTGACGTACTATCTCGGATAAGCTTCCCAAATCAACTCTTCGCAGGACTTCATCGTTGGAAATGTGATCACGCCATGATATTCCCAGAATATTGCGGAGACACCTCTGGTGGAAAACGTCTAGTTTCTGCCGTATGCTGAATGTGCTCTTCGAAGTCTCACAAGCGTGTCAAGCGTATTACAAAGTAATTTTCTGTATGTTTACCTTTAAACATCCTGAGCAGCTTAATGAGACCAATACAACAGACTCAACAGTACATGTACTTTATAGTACTTCTGTGGTAGACTGGACTATTGGTGCTTCAGCTTTATTTCTCGCAACATGGCAAGTACGATGGATGAAGCAAAATTATAGTCGGACCACGGGTATTGCATGGCTACGGGTTGTGACTCTTTTGGAAGGCGAAGCATGCTCATTACTGTGTTTACAAAAAATAATGTCCGTTTTAATTAGCAGTCCGTGAATCGCCGAAAAATGCCAACCGCAGCCTACCTATAAGCGCGAGTCATTTACTTACTGCTGCGCACACCTGGTGGACGGCTGGCTACACTGTTGTCAATCAGCAGGTACGCTCACCTGTAAATAGGTGTGTTTACTTTTGTAACAAGCTGCACAGGTATTTCAACCGTCGTGGATTGTAATTCCATAATATATCAATTTCTCTTATGCATGATTTCGTCATGGAATTGCAGGACAAACGATAGAATTGTAGTAGCCTCTAATATTCTATTTTTTCAAATATTGAACTCAGCCGTGCGATATTGTTACTACAGATAGGCCTATTTAGTGTAGGTCTGATATTTTTTCTCTATTTTTGCATTAATTTTTCACCAGCTTCAGCAGCGATAGCTATAAAACCTTTATTCGTTGACGATGTTTATTTGCAGATGCGTGAGGGGCACAATGATTGGTGATTGACGCACGTCGAGATATTTTCTTACTGAGCGACTGAATTCGGTGACGTAGAAGAGCGTTGTTTGTCTACAAGCAGCGGTTGTTTGTCGACACACGGCAGCAGCAGCAGCGTCATGGCTTTCAGCGCGGTTGAAGGCATGCAGGGAATCTGCCGATACATTCTTTATGCCGTCAATATATTCTTCTTTGTGAGTTCGACTTCTGTGCGTGAAGATAGCATGCAAACTAGTTGAAGGGGGTCCCCGCGAACGATGGGGAGAAAGAAAGGCACCCCCTAAAAGACGTTATTCGCCGCTATTGGCTTATCTAGCGTGAAAATGGTTGCAGGTAGGCACAGACACAACGCTTTTTAAAATTGTCAACATTAATGACCTTGAATGACCTTGAGTCCCCAAAATAAGGGGGTTTAGTGAATTTTTTCGTGATTTTGGGCTGCAACACAGTTCAATAGTGAATTGCGCCGAAATGGCTGGAGATAGAACAAGACAACCTGCACATGAAATTTTCGTCATTGAATGTAGATTTTAGCAGTTCAAGTCTTGATCTTCTATGTTAGCCTGCACACGAGTGTTTCAAAGAGGGTTACCCCTTTAAAAAGTGGTTATTTTTCCGCTATTGGCTTGTCTAGCGTTAAAACAGTTCCAGAATGCAGATAGGCACAGACAAAGACATGCTCCTTAACATGCGTTTTAGTGGTATCAGCACTGATGACCTTGAATGACCTCCTTGAATTTACAAATAGGGTTTTTTGTGATTTTTAGCTGCAGTAGAGTGAATTGCAACAAAATAGATGGACAGAGACCAAAACAACCTGCCAACAGAACTGATAGGCTCTCGCGCATCTCATGAGCATTAGCTCAGATTTTTTGTTACAATATCATATCGTATGCTTTTTGGTAGACTGTGGAGTATTTATTGTACTTTTAGCTATATTACTGACCGATTTTTTTAATCCTTTCACTGACACTCAGAAGATTGTTTAGAGTGTGATGCGATTTTAGTGATTACTAATTCGCTGTCTTGCAAATTTTCCGTAGAATGTGCAGGTGAAATTAATTTGAAATCGTCGGTTCGTCAGTATTTTCTTGTTGTCTCCGTGTTGTGACGTGGTGGTTTAGCTTCGTTGGTAACTCGTTGTTCGCATCAACGAAGTTAATCAACCCTCGGCTCGGTTAGTACTTGGATGGGTGATCGTCAGCAGGTACAATCTCGGTATGTAACCAGCCACCCAGGTCAACTCAGCCTGGCCGTCCCTCCATGAGTAGGTAGTGACTACCAGCAGAAGCTAGGACGTAAACAGACACACCACGCAATGCACTAGTCCCATATCTGTGGCTTCGCAGTGTAAACTGGTGTCTGACTGAGGGCTAAGGAAATGGATATCAGCGTCGCCTTATGAGCCGTATGGCTTGGAAAGAACTTCACGTTTTTTTCCATGGTCGAGTTACTTTTTAGCTTGCAGTAATTGTGCTCAGTTTTCTGTGTGTTGTTTCAAGTTTTTTTTTGGAAAATCGGTCAGTATTCGATGATTGTTAACGGTCTGCTTTTTTCACTGACGGCATATATTCATTGATGTGTTGTTATTCGGTGTTCGGCAGCCGTTGGGACTGATGGTTATTGGAGTGGGTCTCTATCTGCTGCTGTGGAAGGGTGACCTGCTGTCGGTTGTGTTTGAAATGCCGTACATACAGGACTCCATCATCATCATCATTGCCTGCGGAGGAGCCATCCTGCTGCTCGGGTGCTTCGGTCTAATCGCAAACTGTCTCGCCAACTTCCACGTCTTTGCAGCCGTACGTATACGACACCAACCTCTGTATTCTTCTTATTTCTCATTAAGACAGATGTGCCATAGCAGTTGCAAGCTAACAATAAAATACGTCTTCACAGCATCATTGTTCAATCAGTAGCCTTGTTCTAGCAGTATTGCGTTGTACGCCTGCCTGTGCCAAGTGCAGTTCATTTGAGACTACAGGTTTCGGCAAAATAAAGTAGCCCCTACAATTTTTCGTTGTTTTTTGCAACTCTTCGAAATTTTAACTTGAAATTTTACGTGTTTATTGAAATGTTTTACATCTAACTACCAAGTGAAATTTGATTCTGTTAAAAAACGCTGAAGTTATAAATTTTTTAACATGACCGTCTACCGATTTTTCACGAAAGACACCAATAACATTCAGTGGAAATTAAAAAGTGAGCAAATGAAGTGCAAATTCAAGGTTAAAAATCGATTTCTGTGAAAAAACCCATTTTGTCAGCTTTGATGATGATTTTCAGTTTTTTGTTGTTGGATGTGAAATATTATAATGTGTTACTGCGTGTTGTCAGTACTGCATAGTGGCGTTTGCCGTCACGTTGCTGCTGATAGTCGCTGGCGTCATTGGCATCGTCTTCAAAAGCACGGTAGGCCTGTCTGATTGTGTGCCATATTCTTTACAACACGTAGCATCAGTATTTAAAATATATGCAAAGTGGAGTGAATAACAGAACGGTACATTTGCTGTCAGTAGATCTTTAATTGACAGCAACAAACACATCTGTTATCTTTTGGCATTAAACACTTTACTCTTGCTCATTACATGTAGCTAATATGCAGCGATAAACAGAGATGTAAAATCTAGGCAAACTGGCAAAAAAAACTAGAAACGTATGTCTGCCCAGTGCCGACTTATTATGCGGCCGTCTCCCTGATCTTTTGACTTTTTACTTACTCTTGCCCCGGAGAACGTTTGGACCAATTTTGAATTCGCTGCGCTTTTTCTTTTGTGAGTATAAAGCCCATACGGGACAAACGAGCAAGACCTGTAAATGACCTATTGGGACGCGTCGCACAATAAAACATTGACAGCAAACTCTTTGGTTGGATGTAAAATAAGTTTTTGTGTGCGGTAAATTCTACGTTCCTATCATCTCCACGTTGATTCAAGTGTCTGATATGAACGTTGTGTCATCCGTCGACAGTGGTACATCGATGAAGTGCGTCAGGAGATGAAGGACCGGGTGCAGCAGAACTACGGCATTGACTTGAACGATAGCTACAACGCTCACATCACCCGCACCTGGGATACGATGCAAGAGTGGGTCAGTCTTTCCGGCATCAACGTTGACTAGTAGCCTTGTTCCATTGTATTGCGTCGTATGCTTGCCTGTGTCAAGTGCAGCTCATTCGAGACTGGACTGTCTAATATTAAAACAGTTTTTTTCAAAGCTTTGCTTTGTTTTTTATTTGAAGTTTTTATGCTAGCTCCTGTAACCAGATGTTGTTGCAATACTGTCGTCTGTTTCTTAGTCAGAGAAATATACCACGGACGAATTCTTGTGTTAGCCGAACTGTCAAAATAATTTCTTCATTGTTTGATCACCTTCTGTTTTGCCACGTAAACGCAAATCCACAAAAGGTTTGTTTGTTTGAGAAATTCATATTACATTATTTTGGATGTGCTATGCTATTATTACTAGGGCCGCTAATGATTAGACCGTTAATTTTTCCAAAATTAATAAATTATTAGCTAACAGTAGTAAATGTGCCAGAAATTGCATTTTTTGTTTAACAAGCATGAAGTTATTCAGCTAGCAGCTGTAATATATGCTCTGATAACTGATACACAATTATTAATTTGTTTGTTTATCCATTTTTACAGACTAAAACGGTCACATTCTCTGGAGAAATGGATTATCATTTTTCAGTAGCCTCTCATTGTATCTACTATATAATGCTTTCTCAAAGAAGTGACTTTAACAGAAATTTAATTGTAATAATTTGTGTTCGTCATTATAAAATTAATGATTAATTGTGTAGTCAATCTCTCATCTCCACAGCTCTAGTTATTAGCAATCTCTTAGCCTGGGCTGTGTAAAAAAACTTCCTGATTCACAAAGTTGGAGGTCCATGATTCTTTAGCATGGGGGCGTATGGCTGAAGCTAAACGTCGTGTCAAGGGATTGATGTTGTGGTTGTGTGTGCACCAGTGGTACTGCTGTGCCGTGGAAGACAACAGTTGGGGCGTCTACAGGCAGTCGGAGTGGTACAACAGGCAGCCCGGTGACCCAGGAGTTAAAGGTTAACATTTTGTTGTTTCTGTAACTAGAAGCCATCAGAGATCTCAGATTTCTGCAGAAAGGGTGCTGCCAGCTGGCGATTACGTAAGCCATTTATTTCCGGCGCTAGCAAACAGTTGGAGCCGCGGTGCAGCGTGCGGATATACCACTACATTCCATGAATTACTACTTATTTTACGTCTTTTTGTAGATAAGAGGCTTTGTTGGCCTGAGCGCACAGCATGTTGTTAACAACTTGTTCAAGATTGAATACAAATTCTCTCGGTGATGTTCAAACTGCAAGCTGAAAGTCGGTCCGATTTCTTTTCGGCTAGAGTAGTAAGACCAAAAGATGAACGTCATGACTTTCATAAGAGCAGTTTATTACCGATTCTGAACCTGAATTGACAGAATTGGCTGCTGAACCGGATGATCCCCGCTAGACCACCGACAGATAACGAAGCATCGTATGGATATTGTGTTGCGTTCAGAGTTCACGGCAAAGATGGTGCCCTTGTCATGTTGTACCAAGAACCAGTACGGCAACTACGTCGAGCCAGGCAAGTGCCAGAACTGGGACCTCGGACCACCCAACAAGCCGACCAGTACCAACAAAGACAAAAACGAGGCTGTGTACTACCAGGTATGTTTTTTTCAATCTTACTGGTAATTATGATAACTAAATTATTTAATATTACATCATTAAGTCGCATTCAACGCAATAAGGAATTTTAGAAAATAACATAATACACACAAATTAAGCATCCACTGAACCGAACATAAAGTCAGAATGTCAGTGTGTGATAAAAAGCAGTATAAGAGAGTGATATAAAAAGAACTCCAGGACAAGACGATGGGAGTGCAAGACTGAGACCAAGAACTTGGTGCCTAATGCCGAGATTGGCGATTAAATCGACGCACACGCAGCAGTGACATTTGTTAATAGAATTACCTTGCGACGATTATGAAACTTTAACGTAGTACTGATTAAACAAGTAAAAATGAACGGATGGCGTCACTTACAGTGTTTGGGGTCCAAGGAATGAACGTCATCCTCGGTAACACAAGTTGGGGGGGCAGAAGTTGCCGTTTTCTGACAGACAGTGCCAAATTTCCAACAGAAAAAATTATTGATCCTCAAAAGTTTACATTTGCCCGTAGATTCCCCCCCAAATGGTTGACTTTTAGCCCCAACTTTTGTATTTTTGAAAGAAAAATTTTGACAAGATTATAATATTTCGACAGGCTGAAATTTAGGGGTTGCAGCTGTCTCCTTCCTGCCTGCAGCAACGCCAGCTGCGAAAAACGTTTGAACAGTTTCAACTTGCACTGTGTTCATGCAACACTGACATATTGATGTGGAAATAATTAGCAACCCCGAACGCTGTTTCTTCCCGGTTTTTCTCTTCCCACCACATCACTGTTTCACTCTACTGTTATTTGTACCATCTTTGGTGAATTAAATGGTTAGTTACCTCCGCCGAGGAGGTAATGTTTTTGCTAGACTTTGTTTGTTTGTCTCTTTGTCTGTCTGTCTGTCTGTGTGTCAGCAAGATAACTCAAAAAGTTATGGACGGATCTTTCTGAAATTTTGAGGGTATGTCGGGCATGGCACAAACTACCAGTGATTCAATTTTGGGGGTGATCCGGCAGGAATCCTAGATTCTGGATCACTTTGAAATTTTCGTTACCATTGCGTTGAAGGGGGCATAAGGGAACCGCTGGCAAAGTGAATATGGTGACGCCACCTGGCGAATAACATTGTTTTGGCAGAGGTACCTGCGGGCTATGACTGCTTTCTAGTTTATTTATTTATTGCATGTGCGCCGATTGCGTTGGTTTGTACTGTTGAAGGGCTGTTTTGTCGCTGGAAGTAACATACTTGACCTAGTGTCAAGTGGAGTGATCGGCATAGGGCTTGGCGTTGGCGTGCTTATGGTAAGCAAACTGATTTCACTGAGTACAAAGAGTGTATATTTAACTTCTTTTATGAAATGTTTTCACTGCATGGATCTCAGATAACAGCAGGCTTCACGTAGGCCAACCCCCCTGTCCTCCAATAGACAGCATTATCACATTGATGACTGTCTGGAGGATAACAGTGAAGATTATTAGAACTACCATTATGTTAATTACATATGCGCGCGTATAATGGAGTTCTTACAGTTTTTGGTTAAGCGCATTTTTGTGTTTTGTGTTTCTGTAAAGGTTAAACTTTCTGTTTATTTTAACGTTTAAACTTACCGTTCCAGTATGATGTGTTTGTGTGCATTCTGCCTGAAAAGGCCGTCCCCGAAATGACCTATACTGTGTCGGGTGGGACGTTAAACCCTACTCACTCACTCACTTACTTCACGTAGGCCAAGTTTTTGTCTGTGATAGGCTCCATATTATCATAAAAATCTGATTATCATTTTCAAGAGTGATTTTTCACGCTAGAATAAATGCCCCACCAATCGTCACTCAATCTTCGATAAAGGTTAATTAATTTTGTCATGGCACATGCCTTTACGGAGAGTAGTTTTGCAGTCAAAAGTAAACGAACGCAAATTACTGAATCCGTATGACGACTGGCGTCCACGGTCCAGTCCATTGTTTATTCAATGAGGCTGTGATGAGACTTTGTTGCTGAAGCTGTTTCTATTGACTAACTGAATTGGATTGGATCGAGAGGGACTGACCGATAGATGACACGGCGGCTGGTTGATGTGCACAGCTTGGAAGCATTGTGCCGGCGGCCATTATTGTCCTGGCGCTGTGGAGGAGGCGCAAGAAGCCGATTCTGCCAACGCAAGCCAGCTCCAGTGAGGCGTACTACATACCGTCGGCCAGCAGAGCTAAAACCAACAACAGCAGTGCCTCGGCTTCCGCCTGTGACAATCCGCACTTTTAGCCCCAAATTTTGGTTGGATAAATTTTGGTTGGATCACGGCCTCGTGATCTGATCGACAGGCAACGAAAAACTTGCGCGTCGTCGTCACGTGTATTTTTTGTTTCATTGCTGTTTCTGTTGACTAATTGGATTGAGAGAGATTGACCGATAGATGACACAGTGGCTGGTTGATGTGCACAGCTTGGAAGCATTGTGCCGGCGGCCATTATTGCCCTGGCGCTGTGGATGAGGCGCAAGAAGCCGATTCTGCCGAAACAAGCCAGCTCCAGTCGGGCGTACTACATACCGTCGGCTAAAGCCAACAACAGCAGTGCCTCGGCTTCCGCCTATGACAATCCGTGCATCACGTGATCTGATCGACGGGCAACGAAAAACTTGTGCGTCGTCGTAGCTCGTGTATTTTTTGTTTTGACTGTTTGCGCGAACCGATGTCCAGTAGCGTCCCGGCAGGGCAGGCGGGAGCGAAACTACCCCCCCCCGGCCGCTAACTTGTCGGAAAATTTTCTTCGTGTCAGAATTTTTTGGTTACAAGCTTTTGGGGCTGAAACCTCCCATTATGCAGAATTTGTGGGCAAAATTGAAAGCTTAAACACCCATGTCTTATGTCGGCTGTCTGTCATATAATTAATAGCAAAATCCTGCCCCCGAACCTTTTCAACCCACGTCGACACAGTCGATTTTTACAGTGCTCGTGCATTTGCTGTGTATATAACGAGCGTATATACTGCGATTTATTTGTCCAAACTCAATAGTGTACTTTTTTGTACTTGATGTATTTGCTTAATTTTGAACTTAATAGATTTGTAGTTTGTACTTAAAACAGTGGTCAGTTTTTCTCGGATGTTGTTTCAAAAATTTACGTTTCTAAGTACAAATGTAACGTCAAGGGGTCTCAAGGTCATAGTCACAGAGTAATCGTATATGGTAGCAGTACTATGTCAAAGGTCTGTTTTCACGGTTGTTGGGTATGCATTGATAGATTTCCTCCAAGTAAGCGGCGCCAAGGTCTAACTGCTTAGGTTTTTCTTTTTGCACTCTGATTCGTTTCTGACCTGACGCTTACGTTATAAATGTGTTCCAACTTTTGGTCGACTGACTGATCAACTTCATCGACGTGACACCTGGACGGCTCTGGTGTATAATGCGTAGGTGCGAATTAAAATGATTCTGTATTATGTTGTAATAACTCGTTTAACTCTACTTGTTCCGTCTTACTTGTTCTGTGCGCGTTTATTTGCACGGACCGAACTAAACAGTATGCTTATGCTGAGTTAAACCTTATACATTTCGAAATTGAACTTTTGTGAGTACTTGTGTTGGTTGATTTTTATTTTAGAAGTTACCGTTGTTTGGTTTATTTTGCTCGCAGTTTTATCTAGATTTTATCTCTTTATCTCTATGTCTTCGAATATATCAATGGTTTGTTTTTGCATTGAAGTTGCAGACTGCTGTGACAGATTAGTGTGATTGGATTTTATTTGAGTCTCGTTAGTTCTCTAAGCTCTCTTTTTCAAGCAGCATGAATTCAGAATGCTTAGGCTACTGATTCAGGCTGCAGGTCGGTCTACAGGAACTCATAATGTTGCGATCGGTATTTCAAATTACGGGTATAACGTGCACGTTAATACGTTGGCTTGGATATTGCACGTATGCAGCTGCATACGGCAATATGAAAACACCCCCGTCAACAAATATCATTATTTTCGGCATAGTTCGATATTTTTTCGCAAAATTTTCGGACATTTTTTTGACAGAACAGTCATTATTGTTCCAAATTTGTCGTCGCATTGAAAAAGAAACGTTATGCCATTTACGCAAACTTTCACAATATTACACGAAGCTTTTTTCTGCAGCAGACAAATTTTCTCCTTAACAATAGCCAAACATTTTGTACAAAACTATTACACCGTTTTGCAGATATTGCGGTTTTTGTCTATTTATTGCCGCATACTACATACGCACTGTATATAAGGCGTCTAATAGAAATTATCGGACATCGATTCAAGTTTGATTATTTCGTTGTACAGGGTGTGGCAGAAAAAAGTGGACCCCTAAATTTTTTCGCTGTTTTCTCAGCAACCGTTTGGGATTTTAATACGAAATTTTACAGCTTTATTTACTGAAACCTTCTA
>Ga0209671_1003749_pt1 | contig 14783 bp, 9 predicted proteins | sample WorMetHERISLAND2_2_FD_187401 | JGI IMG/M metagenome (GOLD analysis project Ga0209671, IMG submission 187401) | Marine gutless worms symbiont microbial communities from Max Planck institute for Marine Microbiology, Germany - Olavius geniculatus... | ecosystem: Host-associated > Annelida >... | reverse complement strand
TTCAACAGACTAATTGCATACTTGGATTATGTTTCTTTAAAAAAACTCAAAAGACTTTGTGCACAATCTAATGGAACTATACGGGCAAATGGAACCAGGCAAAACGAACCGGTTCCTTTTGCCTGGTTCCATTTGCCCGTGAGGTGCTGCTTCAATTAGACGGTGTGCTATCATAAGCGTTACACAACTATCATCATCAGTCATAATACGCCCACAAATGCTAATAATTACTAACAACGAGGGCATGAGGCAAAAAATTCTCACATCAACTAGGACAGAAGCATGCTTGTTTTAAAAAGAACCAGAAATCACAAACAAACCCTTCCATTTCGACTAAATTCTTCTGTGTTTAGATGGACTCGATGACACACCTCTCTGCCGTTATTTACACACAGAGTAATGACGTAACAATATAAACACAACCACATGTGAAATAATAAATAAGTAACACAGAATAACGGCGTGGTTCCTTTTGCCCACTGGTTCCTTTTGCCCGGGTCTCCCCTAAGCCATTTCTCGTCGACGCAACTAAACAGAATTTTTATATAGGCAAAGCCTTCTCAAATTCTCACACTCTTGATGCTTTCGAGCACAGTCTGAAAATTGACTCATATGAATATGATTTATCTCATACACGTGCACACGAAACGTAACTTGAACCCGCAAAACTTCGAAACAAGTTTAAAATATTTGACTGAAAGAGCCCATCCCATGTTTTCGCTTACTGCAAACACCCGTACTTTACTTACTGTCATAGTCGCGGTATTTGGGGCGAGTCGAGAGCGAGACTGCGTGAAAGGAAACGATAAATCGTACGACGCTGACGTGCGTATCCAGGTGCAAGTAAAGCGAGATAGATTGGGGTCAGACTGCCCAGCACAGCATGGGGGTCAAGACTCAAGACTAGAACTGGGCTTGTGATCCGATGTGGCGCCCTCGGCTTAGAGAATAAATAAGTAAATAACGTCGTAACGCCACTGCTAGAATTGCTGCATTATCAGATTTGGCCCTTATGTGATGACAATCTGCGCTAAGCACTAGTCTTCAGCATTTCCCACGACATACACTCCGTGTCTCAAAAAATGCGTGCCACTTTCATTTTTGGATTAACTCCGATATTTTGATATTTTTTAGCAGGCAACAATGCGAAGAAACTTGACGTAAATGACTATAATTTAGTCAATTTCACCTAGATATTGTTGCTGCACTACCTTGTGAAATTTGGAAGTTGTAGTTTGGCTGTTTACAACAATGAATTCATACTAACTAGCGCACGCGTCAGTTCGGAACTGATTAACGAGATAGCGACAAGCATGTTTAACAATTATTACCTCTCAAAAAGTTCCACGTAAAACATCACATCACGGTATTACACCATGTGCTCAAAGTGTCCGCTTCCAGCAAGAACGCAAGGTAGACGTTGACGCCACCTGCCAACAGCAAGTTCAATAGCCGCGTGACTCAAAGCGGCTCACTCGCTGTTGATACGTCATTTCAGTTCGATGATGTACGATTTTAAAATGAATACGATTAATAGTAAATAAGTAACAAATTTTCAATGATTTTGTGGGCTCAATGATTTTCTGAGACGACGCATGCACTGACCAATATGAATTCATTGTCGCAAACGGCCAAACTACGACTTTTGAATTTTACAAGGTAGTGTAGCAACAGTATTTAGGCGCGGTGCGCAAAACTATAGTCACTTACGTCAAGTTTCTTCCTGATGTTACAAGCCAAAAATTATCAAAGTCGGCCAGTGTATCACGGAGTTATTCGAAAAAATAAAATGGCACGTTTTTATTGAGACACGTATGTGTACACACAGAGGCGTGGACGCTACGAATGTTTTACGATAGCCTACATTCACACACTGAGTGAGTGGCAGGGAGAGCGCACATGTTCCAGCTGCTAGTTAGGCATACTATAAGGTAGGCTGACGCAGTAAACATTCCACTCACAGCAGCGCCAGACGCGCCACGTTTTCCTCGTTGGCTTCGTGTCGGCTCGATCTGCATTCTGCACTCCGCACCAGTGCCCGGAAATGTTTTGCCTCGCTAACAGTAAACATGCGAGCAGCTGGCTGGCTAAGCTGTTGTGCTGCTTGCCCGTATCGCAAGATGTCTTGATTGGATCGACATGTTGTCCGTCCTGACGTCCCTTCTTCCCCGCTGCATGAGAAATGCACGGTAGACGGGAAGGCGCAAGAACAGGTGCTTTGCACAGGATCGAGTACGATAAAGTATACAATAGTACTGTGGCATAATATGTGGCCCGCAGAAGTAGGCTGCTTCCGAGTGGCGATGATTCGATCATGTGTTGATAATATTCGAAAAGCGGAAGGTTTCCGCAATAGCGTTTTGCTCGCACGTCGTCCGAACTATGCAGAAATTGTGAAAAAAAACGTCTTGGAGAGTAAAGATCATGCAAGCATGCACTTCTGATGAATATAGCATAGGCCCTAGGCCTATCGTCAAAAGTAAAGAGAACTTTTGAACATCGCAACACTCCATAAAAAGGCCGCTATCGACCAGTAAATGTTGCACTGCTGTCAGACATTCTCTAGCATGCGCGGGACCAGTGAATAAGTGAAAAAAAAGGTTTACGTTTTATGCTGAATGTGTTATATCCCCATGTATTTTATGTACATTCTGAATGCGTTTGTATCTTTTTAACCTTGCTGCATTAGATTATTAGGCCTACACGACAGTTCGTTGAACATTTTACCCGCCAACTGCAATGCAAATTTAACGACAATATTCTATCTTTTTATGTGTCTGGCTGTCAGTTTATTGTTATCAGTGAGCAGTCTTTATTATATTGATTGCTTTATCTATGCACAGGTATCGGAAGTTGGCTTTACAATGGCACCCAAGCAAGTATCCCGACCAGCGGCTGCAGGCAGAGGCCAAATTTCGCGAGATTTCCGAAGCGTTCGAAGTTCTCTCTGACAGTCAGTAAAATGCATCGTTGCATTTTGTCTCCCTGCAATAGGCCTATCTTTTCATCAGTTTAATTAGGCCTGCTAAGCGATTGTGCGTGCCTCCTCAGAACAGGCAGCTGCTTCGTTACAGATTAAAACTGTTTCTGTAGGCCTGGGTTTATTTTGCAGCTAGGCATTGTCATTGCAGTATCTTTCTACATAGAACATAGGCCTACACAGGGCCTAAGTCTACACCGCACATCTGTCAGTGTAAATTGCTTTACTTTAGGCAAACAAATACTGATCCACTGGTTTACTGTATTATTTACACTGTAGCCTACAGGGCTTACTTCGTGTCATTCTGTCCAGTACGGCACACCTCTACTTTTTAGCAGGCAGTTTTTATTAGCCTTCCCATCTCAGTCTAGACGCATCAAATGCGTTTTTGAGCTCAAAATGCTTTAAAACTCGTTTTCTATCGGGTCTTGGTCCGGACTCCGGAGACAGCTCGAGGAACTTACGACACTCTCCAAATCCCTTAATCGGCTGGGAAAAGCATTTCCCTTCGCACGCTTGCGTTTTCTCGACCTCGGCTCTTCGATTGACAGTAGGCCTATGCTGCTTTTCCCCACAGCTTGGTGGCTGGGCACTGTGGTTAGTAGGGATAGTGACTGTAACGGTAGGGTGTTCGACTTACGATCGGGAGGTGGTGGGTTCAACGGACGGTCGCGTGGCTATCATGTGGTTACTACATGGACTGGTGAATGTCTGCAAACAGGTAAACCATTTACGTGTATAACCAACAACACGAGGCCAACTCAATCTTCTATCCCTTCTGGGTAGTTAAATCTAGTACCGGTCTGTCTGGCTGGGATTAAAGCGGATTTCCCATCAAATAGCCATAGACGACCTTTAACGTGTAGGCCTAACCTTTTACAAATTAAGCACTGGCATTGCTCTATAAAAACCTTCGATTACAGAGCAGTAGGCCTATGTCTGCTGGTGCGTGTATAATACAGAAGAGCGTCGGATGTTATATGACAAGCACGGTCGGCAAGGTCTACTCGACGCCGAGGATGTCGGAATATCACTGGACGGCGTCCGTCTACCCACCATCACACACTCGCGACCTCCACGCACAGGTCTAGCAGCTTTCCGTGACCCTAACGAGGTCTTCTTCGACGTCTTCGGCTTCCGAGAGCCACCCAACGGCGTACTACTGCACCACGCCGGTACCGCACTGAGTCTCTGTCACCTTCTTATAATTTTTACAGTTCGCGATGTTCATGCGGTGGTGTAGCAGTGAGTTTGTGTCTGAAAGAACGCCTTTCTTTCCACCCCCTTTATTTCTTTTAGAAGTAACTCCTCTTTATCTAGCCAGGGGTCTGGGAGCGCAGTAGGCTAAAATCCATGGGGTCCGCGGCAAAGCCTTTTCCGAAAACATATTTTAGAACATTTTTGTACCACGAAAACCTTTTTTTGCTTTCCCTGCACTTAGTAACACCAAGTTTTGTATTATTTTATTTGTGTCAAAGGGAGAGACGTTTTCTCCCTAAATATTTAGGAGTATAGCGTTGCTAGCGTTTTCCGTCGACTACACCACAGTCGATATGTCAGTCACTGCATGTCGCCGTTAACAATGTATAAAATGCTGTTTCGCACACATCTGTTGGAGTAAATTCAAATGCTGGATGCAAATAACAAAAGCTATTGTTATAATTTAACGCAAAATACCTGCACTCGATTGGTCCAAATCGCGTCACGTGACATTTACAAATACTCAATTTTGCCTGCGCAAGCAACATTGAAGTTAAATGTTGCCCTCGCGGGCAACAATGAACGGTCAATATTGAAGTCGTCACAGCTATTTTGTTGAAATAATTTTCGTTTAAAGGCCAAGTCGCACGAAAAAAAACGATATTGGATAAATAAGTATAGAATATATAGCCTAATGCTAATTAACACATATAGTACGATGATCCAAAGAAATAAAAACATCGCTTTGAATTAATTTTGAAAAAATAATGTTGTGCAAACGGAATGATGACGTCACCTACTACGTTCTGTTCACGGCGTGTAGGCTTACTGCAGCGTGTGAATCTAGCGTGTGGCCGTAACGTCGAGTCAGCGCGCGCTCAGCGCGTAAAACTCGCTTGCATTCCAGAAGCAAAAGTTGAAATCTGCCGGCGTTTGGTGCAACGGAAAGGACATACAGTCAGCCTACATCCGGTATGACAGCGACATCTAAAAATGCAAGTGAAGTCTCTTGCGTTCCATTGACGCTGCTAGCGTCAAATTTTCTCGGACGATACGTTGATGCTAATAGTAGTAAGTGACTTCACAGTTCCGGAGATTAATTGTCTACTTTGAATCTTATTTTTACAGTATAAAAATACACTAGCAACAGGAAGAATAATAAATATTGACAAATTATCATTTGTTAAAACCAATTAGCGCTTTAACAGTTAGGCCTACATAAAATAATGCGACTTGGCGTTTAAATTTTTGCTTCGGTTTTGGCGGTATAACAAAACAAATAGTGACTGGCGTCATCGATCATCATCAAAAATTATTCGCCCTAGGTTCGTAAAATATTTACCTCGGCCTTCGGCCTCGAGAAAACATTTTACAAACCTGTGGCCAAAAAACAAGAAATTTGAGCTAATGCTCACGAGACGCGCGAAATCCTATACCAGTTCCGGTTCAGTAGTTTAGCTGAAAATTGGGGTGTTAACGCTAAGTTAATATACAAATACCAAATTCTCTAGCTGGATCGCATAACGATAGTTTCATGGCGCCACCGTGTGAATGATATAGACTTGTGTCGCAGCCCAAAATCGCCAAAAAAATCCATAAAAACCTCCTTTTTTGGCGTTCAAGGTCATTCAAGGTCATTGAATTCAGCGCCAATCGAGAGCCAGTGTACAACTTTTTATTAGTGATTAATAGTAACCTAGGCCCTATCTCGCACCTTTACTGAGATACAGCGACTTATTGGCCAAACATCGCAAATTTTGCCCACTCCCCTCTCATTTAGTGCCCTCGTTCGAGGTGACCCCCTTCGAATTTATGGGAAAGCTTTACAGTTCCTGAAACTAGAGTCTTCCAGGCAGCAGACGGTGAAGATTTGATGATCCTAGCTTGCTTGCACCGTTTTTGACTGATCCACCCGTGTGACGGACAGACGAACAGACAGACAGAATTGCGATGGCTAAAACGCGCTGAAAGCAGTAGCTGCTCACATTCACATACCCCTCACAGGTTTACTGGTTTACATACAGGTTTACTATGATTTATGACGTAAAGTCACGTCATAAATAACACACTAAATGATACTGGTTCCAATGTAATGCAGAACGACGAGCATTATTCACTAGAATATATCAATCAAAACAGATAAATACATTAATCAACATTATGTTGGTAGTGCAGTTAATCAGTCAAGCAATCGTAAATTTTTATAATCGCCAACGTAATAAAGCAACTGCTATATATTAGGTTTATTGTATAGTCGCGAGATAACGGGAGATTAGTTCAGAAAATAGTCGATTTTAGTGTCAAAATTTTGGACTTATTTTGCGTTGAATCAATTTGAGCGTCAACTGAATCAACGCATGTTCAGGTGGATGGTTTATCTGAGCGACGCGAACGTATTCGACTGTCTGTGATGTCACTGAGTTATGTAGCTTCAACTGACACTGAGCCATTAGATACAGCAACAGAGTTAACTGACTGATGAAGCAACCGCGAGTCTCCTTTCTACACTCAGGATTGACGATCATTGTCAGTGCAGTTAGTGAGACAATGTCATCGTCCATCAACTGAGTGAACTCCGGAAATGTCAGAACACTCAGCGCGTATCCAGCGTACAACAGCGCGTGTACGTTCTGTGAAGACAACAGCTGTAAACAGTGCTGATAGTCGCCACGTTTGTACGCGTACAGCGCCTCGAAGTCTGTTGTGACAATCGCGGATACAGAACCAAAGTCCGGCGCCACGAGCTGACGATATGTTGTCAGATGTTCAACCGCAGACTTCTGCAGTAACTCAACTAATTCTGGTGTGTTCAGTTGAGTTTTGCACCTAGACAAGACAATGCTGCGCTGATTGAAGTTATGTTGTAGTACTGTCGATAAAATATCCTTCAAATTGTCGCTGAAACCGTTTCTTGATATTTTGTGTGCAACATGTAGCAGTACAACGCCTGAGAAGTAAACAGAAAAACGCTTGTCTATTCTTGTCAACTCATTCATCCAATAAACGCATGATCGTACAGTGAGAAAGTACAGTGACACTTGTATTGGAATGACCTGTTCAGCTAGACTAAGTACTCGAAACCAGCCAGTCAACAAAGTGTCCGATCTACAACGAACAACTGCTGAAATCGCGTTTTTCAATTTCTCACACGAACTAACGTCACGGAATAATCGCGTTACGTAACCAGGACAAAGCTGAGCACATTTTCCTATGTATTTGTATATTATCCACGTTGATAAATGATCTTGGTCTACTGATGCGAGTTTACTTGCCACACTTCTCACGCTGAACGAATTGTCCAGCAAGTTGCAGTTGTTGACAAAATAATGCGGACAACGTGTGTTCGTCAGCCAAACAGACAAAGTGTTCAACAGTTCAACACAGATTCTGACGAGGTTTAAATCCCACCAACTTTTTGCTTTTAGTTCACAAGCCCATAACATCAGAGTTTTAATGTGATAGTTGCTCAGCGTACCTGCTGCAGAGTTGTCAGCACTTTCAGTCAGTCGCTCGGTCTTTACGTAAAATCGTAACATATGATAAACAATCTGTTGTACTGGCGTCCAGCTGTTTATCAGTACAATTTCTGCACGCGAGAATGACAGTCTCCACTGAGTCTTGCCCACCAATTCGTGATGCCTACACTGACGATTTGCCACACGAACCGCGTCACATCCGTTGCTGACAACACGATCAAGAGTTGCTGAGTCTGGCCAGCCGTAGTTTCTGTGTCGTGTTGGCCAATCAGCGGCTTGTAACGGCCATGACAGACAACGCACGCAGAGTACATTGTCAACGGACAGTGATACGTGGCTGCGTTCAGCAAATGCAGCCGGGCCGTGAACTACAACTTCATCATCGGCCCAAGTTGACAAATAATATTCCTCGTTGTCGTTGACCTCAATGCAGTTGCATTTGCCGCCATCAATGCGCTGCGTCAGTAAGCAACGTAACTGCAAGTACACGTAGCCAGGTAAGTGACTGTCAATAATCTCAAATATCTTCACATTGTTGTGAAATTCAGCCGGTAACTCTGTTGGCGGCGGATGTCCTCGTGGTATTGCCAGCATATTGCTCCAGTGACACATCAGATCAATATCACCGACAAGCGGTAACATCGGTTCGATGTAGAATTCAGCAACACTTCCTGTTATTAGGGGAATGACTTCGGCTTCTTCGTCGGTATCTGGATGTCTACCAGCTATGTCGGCGCACAACGCTGCAGCCTCTACATCGCATTCCCTTCGGCACGGAGTTAGTCGACAAGTTTCGAGAAAAAACTTTGTAACTATCTTACCAACATCGCAATCTTCGTCCGCCATGATTGAAACTACTGGAATTTCATTGTCAGCTGCTGAAGCAGTGCCTGTTGTATGTATGTTACGTTGGGTAAAACCCATGTCGACGCACAGACTTAGCCCTGAACACTTTCGATTTTGTCTGTGACACGCGTCGTCTTTTCCACCTGTGACTGCAGTGTATTCCTTTTTAACGCTTTAAAAGATTAATTAATGGGTGTGTGTAGCTTTACATACAGTGTTAGTTTACCCATCACGCGACATTATTCATCGTCATCACGTTCGTTTATTGCCCACTTCTGATGACAAACTTTAAACTCATATAGGCCTAGATTTACTATTATAAAACAGAATAGAAAGTTAGGCTACGTAATAGAGCAAAGCAATAGGCTATGACAACATGTAGGCTAACCGTTATAGCGATTTTTAAACAACAATTTTTATTATTATTATACAGGGTGAGCCAAAAAAGTAAGACTCCAACATTTTGTCTATGGGCCCATTGGGCGGTATCTTCGCCAAATATTGAGTTTCGAAGTTTCTTCGCTGACACATTCTGTGGAAAAATTGCAATAACGCGATAATTAAATAAGGCCTATTTTACCATCACAATTTATCCGCGCCGCTACACTACCTTGTGAAATACAGCAACAAATTTTCATTAATGACGCCGCCGGAAACTAATAGTTGAACGATCGGCGCGCCAAAAAAATATCGCCAGATAATAATGCGTTGCGGTAACAAAGTTGCCTAGCCTACTGCCATGCATCATGCCACCGATCTCTTAATAATACTACCTTGACGATCAAAATTATCCGTCTGACGGCGTCAGCGCTCATTAAAGCGTAACTTCCATCCAGCGCAACAAATCGCAACAAACGCAGCAGTGACGCAGCGGACTCAATCACCGCTCGCTTCTCTGCTTGCTTTTCGGTCGTTGCGTTGGCTGAGTTCTTTGCATTCGTTGCGTACTTCGCGTGCATTGCGTTGGATGAAAACCACGCATAATCGCCAGGCCGGACGGGTGGATCAGCGACCGGATGGTGATGATGATTGACGTAATGACGATTACGGCGCGGATAAGTTGTGATGGTGAGATAGGCCCTATTTAATCATCGCGTTATTGCAATTTTTCAACAGAATGTGTCAGCGAAGAAACTTCGAAACTCAATATCTGCAAGCTGATTACGCTCGGTTGCAGCAGCTGGCCGCCCGCATCAGTTGAGTGATGCTGAACGGGAGCGGACATTGCAAGGTCGTCGTAGGCTCTACAACGATCATGCTCTCCATCAGTAGTCTACACCTTCAAGTTACCTTGCCGCTACAGCTGTCACGTGTTGGGCAGCTGTAGTTCTTCGACGGAATCGCTCTAGCGCAAGCGATTCTGTTCAGTGACGCTGCCACCAGGTACCAGAGGGGAACAACTAATTCCATTCCCTAAATTCTAAGCTGTCGGTAAATTGTCGAAAAATGTTTTGTGAAAGTTTTTGTCCAAAACTAAAAAAAATAGGGCTTAAATCTTTAACATTTGAAGGAAAATTCCCGCAAAATCGAAATTTTGCGTACTTGTAATCTCCTGTGTTGCAAATTTGATGTTGTTTGTCAAAATTTTCTCAGAAATTTGCAGTAGCCTATCTGTCGGAAAATTATAACTGTTTACCGTGCTTTTTTAACCCACGACGCCTCTGATTCCGCTTACAGCTACACTCTTCTCTGTTTTTCTGTCTATCTGTCAGTCGTCCGTCACATCCTGTTAAAATGTTTCGACGGATTTGGAGACTGTTTGGCAGTAGGTTTAGCTAATTGTCGAAACGTCAACAGTTGGCCCACGAAATGACTGCAGTAATTTGATTAAATTTATGGAGCTTCTCAGTTCGTTTTATTATGCGCAGGTGATCGAGTGATCAGTCGTTTTCTGAATGACGATCGTCGGTTTGAACACTCGTTCCCGGGCTTCGCTCGACCAGCGTCTACAGTCGTCCTCAAAGCAGCACCATCACCGGCTAAAGGGTACGTCGATTGATTACTAGCTCCATGACGTTATCTCCTCAACATAATTATGAGGGCTAGAAGATAGTTTAGAAAGCCTAGGTCTTAAAAGGTTTTTAAAAATAAAAATCTAAAAAACCACAAAAGTCATCATTTTAGATTTGTTTAAGTTTTATTTGTTGTCATTTTCAGACATGCCTACAGATCATCGTTAATTGCATATTTGAGTCGTTTTTGAAGTTTTGTTACAAATTATAGAAAAAGATGACTCGCAGAAAGGTGTCTGGGATGTTCTTCTGAGCAGTAGCTTTGTGCTCGGTCTTAATTGTACACCATGGGTCTGTCATCAATCACCATACGGCAAAGGGGTACAAACACAGGTAGTCTATATGCCGACAGAAAAGTTTCGTGTTTTCGTGTGTACAGAATGGTGACGTCGTTTCGAGGCTCGGTATTCAGCGGCCCGACAGACGCCGGAGATTACCGAACAGTCGCCGAGTCGACGAAAACCGTCGACGGACGAAAGATCGTCACCAAGACGTGAGTGAATGCAACTTCTTGCAAGTTGTTTATGGCATCAAATTCATCTCGTTAGCCTGTTTATGCATTAAAACGAGACAGCTGTTAAAAATCGTCAGGTCCAAGCCTATATAAGTTTTGTAGATTGGAGAAATGGCAAAAACGCGTTCTTGGCGACATTTTCAAAGTTGTTTTCGCTGATAGCAGTTTTGTTAAGTAGGCCTAAACGTGGCCGCAGTAGGTTTGCATAAAATACCATTGTGCAGCAGCCGTTACTGTGAATGTTATGGAACTTTCAAGTCTATTTACATTACATTGTATTTATCTCCCATAGTTGCCAAAATTGCCTGTGCTGTAATACATACGTTACTGGTGGGTAACTATAATCTTTTCGCCTTCGAATCCCATTGTCCTTGGCAGGTTTGGCAAGTCTACAAGTGGGCTAGGCCTTGTATTCTCAATAGGCCTGGCATACCGATGTTGAACTTTGTCGTTCATATGACACGGATTTGCGCTGGTTCTGCCAGGAACGTGCTGAACGGACGTGAGACGGTGACGGTGGAAGAAGACGGAGTGCTTGTGTCGAAAACGGTCGACGATCAGCCGGTTGACATGTACTGAGAACTGACTGTGACACAACAACTGATACTGATGTGGTGGATACACGAAGCAATCGTCGAGGCAACGATCGCCACAACCGTGGCCTGACGTGAATACGCGGAAGCAACAGTCGCCATATTGGTTGTTCGATTTAAATTTTAAACACGTTTAATTTGGGCGATCGATGTGGAGATCGCTGATCGCCGGTCTGTCGACAATTGCCTGTAGTGAATACACTAGGAGCTCCCCGTGTATTCACTACAGGCGACCGGTCACGGCGACACACGTCATGACCAGTCTCGGCAACGATCGCCTCGTGTATTCACCGTGTATACATACATTATTAAGGGGCGTACGGATCAAACGAAATGGAATGAACTGAAATGAACTGAATTGGCAGTTCGTTCGCAATTTGTAGTCCGTGCAACGCTAACGAGCTGTCGTTAATTTCAGTTCAGTCATACCTCGTTCACACGATCGAGCAAACATCGAGCAAACGTCGAGCTGGCTCAAGCAGGCCTAATGGAACCCCGCCCCTGGCTCAAATGTAGGCCTAGGCTTAGGCTCTTAGCCCACAGCTGATCACAGCTGTTATATAGGCCTTCCAGTTACAACCAGCCCGCCCTCCTAATTAGTATGCTAATTACCATAGAACGTCGAGCTAGCTGCTCGATGTTTGGTCGATCGTGTGAATGGGGTATCACTTTCGTAAGGCATACAGGCCCTAGCATAGTTTTCGACACAATTGAACTGAAACTTTTGTTCAGTTCTGTTGCTTTGTACTTGCCAATTAGGTCCATAAGTATATTTGGTTGTACATGTGTAGTACTTCGTGTTGTTAACACTAGAACGCCCGGCTTTTCCTTATACCTAGAACGCCCGAATGGGTCATTTTTGACCCATGCAATTTTGTTGGTTGCAGGTAAGGTTCTGTAACAAACAATTAAGTGTTTTTACATACTATCACGCAGATATGTTAAGTCCTGCAAACCAAAGTAATTTTGAGGCCAAAATTTTGGCCTCGGCCTCGAAACAATGGCCTCGGCCTAGGCCTTGACCACAGCATTTAGCCACAGTCTGGACTCACAGTCACAGTCCTACCATAAATATTACGATGTCACTTTCACGTTAATAGTTGTATTGGCCTCGGCCTTGAACAATTGACTTCGGTCTAAATCTTGGCCTAATTGTCCTTTTGGCATCAGCCTCAACCTCGTAGTTCTGGCTTTGGTCGCATTATATACTATCAAAAAAAGATGTCAGTTCTTCGAGGCCAAGGTGGTATCAATATAATAATTTGCCTTTGGTATCGGCCTCGGCCTATAAGCCGTAATTTTGGCCTCGACCTTGGCCTCGGCCTTGTCTTTGTGCATGTGGCTTTGGCCTGGCCTCGGTTGTAGTGCACAATTGGCCTTGTTATCACCATACATCTTACGATGCTATTATCACTTTATAGTTTTATTTTTTATATTAGTCTTGTCCTTGGCCTTGAACAATAATGGCTTTGGTCTCGATCTGGGCCTCGTTCTTCTGGCCACGGCCTTCACCTTGTTGCGGTTTTGAAATTGGTTTTGACATATTCGCATACACTATCATGCAGAAATGTCAAGTACAGAGGGCCAAAGTAGTCTTAAGGCCAAAATGTAAGCTTTGGTTTCGGTTTCGGCCTCGAAACTGCCCTTAACCTCGGCCTTACATATTTGTTACTGTCACTTTTATAGTTTAACCTTTGATATTAGTTCTGACCTTGGCCTTGAACAATTGGCTTTGGCCTCGATCTGGGCTTCGTTTTTCTGGCCACGGTCTCCAACTTGTCGCGGTTTTGGGATTGGCCTTGGCATATTCGCATATACTATCATGCAGAAATGTTAAGTTCAGAAAGCCAAAGTAGTCTCAAAGCCAAAATGTTAGCTTTGATCTCGGTCTTGGCGTCGAAACTGGCCTTGGCCTTGGTATATATATTTGGCCTCGGCCTGGCCTCGGCCGTACTACTTTGGCCTTGTTGACTTTATGGAGCTTACGATGTCACTGTGACTTTTATAGTTCTACCTTTGACCCCGCTCTTGGCCTCGGCCTTGAACAAGTGGCCTCGGCCTCGATTTTGGCCTCATGCAACTTGCATCAGTAGATGACTAACTTTTAATTATATTTTATTTGCTAGTATTCATTTTATGGGTGAGTTTTATTTTTCTAACCGAGGTTCGATAATCTACAGTGATGAGATACAGCTAGGCTTTCTTGCATTTTTTTCTGGTCAGTGGCAAACTACAATTTGATTTCAAACTTATTGCGCTTGCGCGAATTGTGCTGTAAAACCGACACTGCAACGTTCTGTCCACTTTGTAGCACGGAGTGTGTTGTTGACAACTTGCTACAGACTTGTAATGCAATTCTTCAGGCCAAAGCCGGTAAGCCGCTGGCACGGTCATGATGACGTCATAAGTAAGTAACATTAGTAAGTAAATAATCAAGTCAATGACTGTTATCTTAATATTTACATATTTATGCGCAAAAAGTGCACAACTTCGGAAAAACTGCATTGCACGCTGTTTATTTACATATTATTATGGTATGAGTCAAAAATGACCCATTCGGGCATTCTGGGTATTTGATAATATAACTCTGCTAAAATTTCAGAAAAAAAAATTATAAAAATTTTGCTACGCATTCTACCTCAAAACGCCATAAAACTCGTAAAATATTTACCTTCTGTGGTTACCATGTGCTTGGCGGCACACAGCCAAACATCGCCATAGGTCAAAAATGACCCATTCAGGCGTTCTAGTGTTAATCAATGTTTATTATGCGGCCGTCCTAATAGGCCGCATTTATTTACTGATCTTGCCCGTTCGTCTGTCTGTTCCGCATGGGATCCTATCTGGACAACAAAAGGGCGTAGAAAAACCAGTGGCGTGAACGTTTCTCAAGGCAGGAGTAACCGGTGTGCCAATTGCAGCGTTATGCGGACGGCCGCATAATTTGTCGGCCCTAGGCCGCCATATTTGTCTAGTTCAGTCAATAGCCATCTGTGTCGCAAAACACAACTGTTTCGCTTTTCGGAAGTTGGCAACAGTTAGTTGGTGTCCAAGTGCTTTATGGTACTTTTAGTGTTTCATGCTTCAACTAGGGCCTAATTTAGGCCAGAAAAATGTTTGTTTCCGGTTGCAATCTAGAGTAAAAGTAGGGTCGCGGAAAAT
>Ga0209671_1003748_pt1 | contig 14784 bp, 9 predicted proteins | sample WorMetHERISLAND2_2_FD_187401 | JGI IMG/M metagenome (GOLD analysis project Ga0209671, IMG submission 187401) | Marine gutless worms symbiont microbial communities from Max Planck institute for Marine Microbiology, Germany - Olavius geniculatus... | ecosystem: Host-associated > Annelida >... | reverse complement strand
CGCAGCATTGTTCACAGTGATAGAGCATTGTTCTGGGTTACTCGCCCCAAATGTCAACAGCTGACTCTTCAGTGTGTTGAACTTTATATCCCATATCGTGCCATATTGGGTACACAATGTCCAAACTAAATAAACTGTATATATGCGATGTGCTGCCTTGCTGGGGTAATAAATGATGATGATGATGATGATGATATCAATGCTCAGCGGGTGGGCTCAGTTCTATCGAAAATCGATTTAATAAATTATGATAACGACCCATCTCTAATGCATAACCACTAACTGAGGTATGATTAAAGTAGTGTTGTTTCGATGTGTAAACAAAAATTTCCTGTAATAAATGTTTAAGTTCGTGATGTAAATTAAAAGCTAGTTGAAAGCTGCATCCGCGATGGCAGAGCAACAATGAATGTTAGAGCTGCGAGGCATGTGGTGGATGATGCGTCATTATCGATTAGGCAAGAGATCAGCCGTTTCGAAAGCGTCCATCCGTCCATATATGCTCTGTACGAGTTGACAGATGCACTGCCGAACTTCGCGGTTCCTGTGCAGTTTCAGCAAGAGTTTCGGAGGCATATAGTTGCTATCGAAGGTTTGCATCGTTACTCCTGTTTGTGCATTTAGTTGTGTAACGTTGAAAATACGAAAGGCATATAAACCTATGACTAGTTGCATTTTAGGCCTGTGTATTATCACATCGGACAGTGTGCTGTATATTTTGTTAATTACTAATAGTTTGTCACAGTTTCATGTGCATATATGCATGTTTAAAAAGTGCATGTTATTGTGAAAATAATTGGATGCACATTTTCGACCCAAATCTTGAGTAAAATAACAATGCAACTGATTAAGCAAACTAACCTAATTTATTGGAATTTTGCTTTACAGTGTACAGAGTTGACTGCATGTCATATAATAGCCAACAATCTTGATATCATACTTTAGAATTTTTGTTGTTGTGATGGACTGATGATGCATTGCAGATTCATTTGTTAACAGTCAAGAGTGGACTGCCAGCCGCCGACTGCAAGATGTTCGGCTGGTAATCATTTGTGTACATTTTCTGGTTTACTGGAAATTCTTCTTTAGATATTTGTTTGTTATTAATTAGTGTTAGTAATTTATTTATGCTGTCAGCATTTATTATTTTCTGGTATTTTGCTCAATGAATAGGTTTTTATGTTACTTATATTATAATTGTGGGAATGTTATTGTTTAGGGTGTCCTTGGTAGTCAAGGCAGTGGTAAATCTGCATTAGTTCATCGGTACCTGACTGGGACATACCTGTCTGAAGAATCTCCAGAAGGTAAGACATTCTTGTTCTTTTAAGTGAATTTTTGTTATGCACTGCATTTGTCTGTTTATTAGTTTGAATAATTTGGATGTTATTAATCGTGTCAATTCTGTTAGTATAAGGAATATTATAAATTTTTAGTCAAGATTACATTTTTGTAGCGACAGTTTTATTTAGTTAGCCATCGTGTTTCTGAGTATGACTAGTATTTTTTATGTCTGAAGTCTTAAGTGGAGCTTCAACGGCAAACTAATGTGTGTCTGATCTTTAAGTACTATGCTATACTAGTCAAATTTATATAGTGCCATATGTGGAGCTGCATTATTTTGTATTGAAATTTTTGAAAGGTGGTGGAATTCTGTCGATTATCAGTTACGTCATGGTCAATTGGTCTTATTTATATATGTCAAACAACATACAGTAGCGAGTCAGATAGGATGACCAGTGGACCAGGCATCTGCTTTTCATCATACTGTAGCCACTTGCAAAGTTTCAGCTTTAGAAGTTTAGATCTGTTTTGCTCTTGAGTTGTCGCTAATCAAAAAATATCAGCTGTCCACTTCAGTTTGCCTCATTTTCACTGAGGAACAAATAGAACTTTGTAATTTTTGTTGCTTTGCATTGAATTTTTTCTAGGTGGGCGTTTTAAGAAAGAGGTTGTCATTGACGGACACAGTTATTTACTTCTTATAAGGGACGAAGCTGGAAAACTAGGGATAGAGGTATCTGTTTCATGATTTTGTATTTTTGTGTATTAGCATAATTATAAATGTCATGAATTGTTTTGCTTTTGATGTTAAGTTGGCTAGTACAGTAGTTTGAGATAAAGAATATCATTTGGTATGATAACTGTGATACTGACAGTTGTTACGCAAGCCAAATAGATATTTATGGGAGGATGAAAATATTTTCCAGTATATTGGCAGACTGATACAGATGGCTATTAATAATGCATCATAGTTTGCAATTTCTTTTACTTCCTCCATGTATGTGGTACAGAATGGTGTTACTGTGTCATGGTCATGATGAAGAGAATGATGATAAAGATGATGATGATGTAGTAATTCTAACGTGCCATTTACAAGCATGACACCAGGCTATTATGGTAATAGTAAAGCCATGGTTGCAGTTGAGCTCATACCTGGAATGGTGTTAGTTCCAATGTATAATTACACTCAGTTATAATGGTCTTCATCCATTTCATACTTTTTGAATTGTCTCCAGAACTTGTGCTGTTTTCTTTTTATTACATTTAACTTTAGCATCAGTTTTATAGTTGAGCTGTTGTTGTTGCAGTTTGCACACTGGCTGGATGCGGTTCTGCTAGTGTTCAGTCTGGACAATGAGCAAAGTTTTTTTGATGTTCATTCCAACTACTCATGTCTCTGTCAGTTCCGTGAAATGCGTGAAGTTCCAGTTGTCATTGTCGGTACACAGGATGCAATCAGTGAGAAAAGTCCGCGTGCTGTCAGTGATGATCAGATACACTGGCTGGCTGCCGAACTGCATAACTCTTCCTTTCACGAGACGTGTGCCATGTATGGCCTCAATATTGAGCGTGTCTTTCATGATGGTGTGTCAGGTTTCTGTTGCTTGGTTTTGTGATGGCGTGCTTAGCTCTTTCTTTTTTTGTATATAATGCGTGTATACTTAATTTAACATTTTTATTTGTAGAAGAGTTTTGACCCACTCAAAATGCCAAATATCTGAATGAGTTTGGATAAAGTTGGATAAACATCCATCGCAGTAAAATGATACATATCTTCAAGGTGCAAACTTAAATTGCGATACTTTCCTCAGTTAGAGGACACAGAAGTACAATTAACATAAACATATTTGCTAAGTAAAGAATGTGTGTTTTATAAAAAATCGAACATGTTTTTGAGCAACATAGTCAATGTGCAGTAATTCATATTAAGAGATATATGACCAGTTGCTATATGCTGCTTGTGCTGCTATTACATACAGGCAATATACAGTTATTGTGGTTGATATGACTAGTTGAATATACAATTGACATTACAGTTTGTTGTGTGGATTTCTAGCTATTATGATTACGTGTTTTGTAGCATGCCAGAAAACTGTTAAACCAAAGTTGAAGCTGGCCACAGCATCACAGGTGCCATTCGCACGACAGTTGTCTACTCCTGTAGCAAGATCTGACGCATATCAGACACAGTTAGCACAGAACAGGACAGATTATATCAACGGAGATGTAGGTCTTAATCCAGCATCAAGCGTTTCTTTAATTTCTGCAGCTTATGGTGCTCTGCAGGTAAAACCAAGTTGTTGCATAACACATAAACTCATACTTTCATAATGTGTAGATTTGTGTCAGTAAATCATTTTGTGGTGCATTTTATGTTGCTTTTTCATTTTTTTGAGCATAATATACTCTCGTTGCTTTGATGTTGCTTGCTAAGTATCAGGAGTAGCCAGTAATAATGACAGTCTGATGTATCGTTTTTTTTTGTTTTTAAGAAAGTTTTAAGGTACCGGTATTACTGTCTTACCCTGGTAAGTGGTAACTAAATAAATGGCCATTAAAATGATCATTGTGTACTATGTAGGGAGTTATTTTGAGAAAAATGTGCACGAATGTTATTGTAGTTATTGATATTTTTATTCTTTTTTGCTGATGGTAATTGAACATTTTATGTGATAGTTCTATCACCAAAATGTCAAATTAATATCAGTTAAAAGATCTAAGCTGACATTATAACTGACTCTAACTGTTTTTAATATCGGTTGTGTACAGTGCTGTGGTGGTATTGTGACTAAGCAGTTGTCTTTGCAGAGGTCATACTTGCCGTTGGCAGAGAGTGAGAGGTCGAGCAGAGTACATGTTGTGAGCACAAGACAAGGAGTTGTGCAGCATGGTGCTGGAGACACCGAATCAACCGGGGTATGATAATGATCAGCATCATTGCTGTTTGTTGTTCATTCTTAAATGTTATTTTTTTGTTGAAACTTTGAGGGACATTTGTGGTGAAACAGTTGTTGAGTTGTGTTCCAAATAATTGCTGGTCGTAAAAAATGTGAAGTCGTTTTCTCAAGCTATGTGGCCCATAGGGCTGTACAGATCTCCATTTTTTTATAGCCGGATTCCAGTTTACACTTCAAGACTACAGATACAGGGCTATTGCATCATGTATCGCGTCTGTTCATGCTCGTCTTTTTGCTGGTGCTCATTGTGTTCAACCATTCATGGATGGCCAGGCTGAGTTAGTATATTTATGAATGGTCACCTGTCTCAGTACTAACCTGGCTTGGTGTAGAGTAACTTCATTAGGGCGACCGACAGAAGATAGAGAGCGAAATGGTTTTTACCGAGCTAAGTGGGCCGATCGGTTATCCACCGACCAGGATGGCAGTATGGTTATTCACCAACTGAAGAAAAGGGGGGAGGGCCGTAAAAGTTTTTATTTCGCGGCGAGTTGCGACAGTAGGGGGTTGGCGATTGTACCATTGGATACGGCGATGAGTTTCTATAGGCCATCAATAGTAACCATGTCTCTATAAGCAGCGGTTTGAGTGCAATGTTGCTGCTTTTAGCCGTCACCCATGTGCACCAAATTACCGTATCGCATATATCTGGCATTGATTGTAGCGTTCTGTATAGCAGCGTCACTATAGCATATATGGGACTGCAGTCACTTTGGAAAATCGCTTTCTTTCTTCGACCAGAAGTCGGTCTTAGCTAGGGGTGTCGGACAGTCACCCACACGGACATCCGTTGTACTGACATATTCTTGTATGAATTATGGCCCGCTACTGTAGGGGCGGACAGACGCCCATAGGGCAATTAGCAGTAAATTAGCATCACGGTGGACAGACGCTCGCCCCGCAGACAGCTGACTTCAAAGTGTAGGCTGACACAAGGTCTAGCCGCCTTAGAATTTGACTTTTGGACAGAGTTTACTTCTTAGAAGTGGTCATTCTAGATGGTTATTGTGCTACAAAAAGCTGCTAGCCAAATGCTGATCAAATGCATGTTTTTGCAATAGCTCACACTTCTAGTGTGGCTCGGTAGTCTAACAGTAACGTGCCGGACTTGTAATCCTGAGGTAACTCAGAGGCACAGGTTCGACTCTGCACCGGGGCACTGCCGGGTTGCGACCTTAGGCAAGTTGTTCACACACATGTGCCTCTGTCACCAAGCAGTATAATTTGGTACCGGCTTCACAGCTGGGATGCAAACAGGCACACCGCGCAATACACTGGCCCCGTATCCGTGGTCTTGCAGTGTAAAAACTGGTGTCTGGCTGAGGGCCTTAGGAAATGGATATCAGCACTGCCCTATGGGCCGTAAGTCTCAGGAAGGACTTTACGTTTTTTTAGTAGCTCAGATAGAAACAAATCTTTGATGGCAAACTAAATCGAGTGTTGTGCGTTTGTCTGGTTGGTAGACAGAAGACAGTTTACAGAAGTTGCCATGGAAGGCATCTAGTCAAGTGCCCGATGCTGTGGCCAAGAAGTCTGCTTCGCTGCCTGACAATGCTATGCATTGTGTACAGCAGAACCCAGCGCAGGTTATTGTCTGTCGCATCTAACACACTAATGTAGTGAACCGTTGCTAAGCAGTGGATGCATTATGATAATTATTACTAAGCTGCTTGCAGGGAGTAAGTAAGTAAGCAGGGTGTAAATTTATGTAGTGCATACTCCAAAAAATCTCTAGTGCACTTTATCGTTAATTTTGTCGTCAGTATTTCACAAAAAATTTGTTTTCACTGATGTTTGAAAGACTCATTTCTGGGTCTCGAAGACTCTCAGGCAGTGGATTCAAAGTCAACAGGCCTACATTCACAACAGCAAATCGCCAATGACTGAAACTATTCAGTTGTTAGTGCTGTACAATGTGGGAAGCAGAAGGCTCGTTGATGAGCCCCACCACATCATGGTTTCTTACTGATGCTGACCTGTACAGTCACAAGTAGCATTTTGGTCATGGTTTTTGGTGGCACTTGAAGTTTGGCAGTCTAGAAGTATATTTGAAAATGTCTTGAAGCAGCTCTGAAAATTTGTGTGTTAACTTGTAATTAATTATGTAGATTTTGCCAAGCATTTTTGTTTTGGTATGCTGGTTATGTTCTTAGTTGCATGTAGCTTATATGTTGTGATGTCCAGTTTATTTTATCATTTTGCTTGATTTTGTATCTGTGTTAATGCTATTTAAGGATATAGTAGTTTAAGAGTGATCTGTTTCTTACATTGATTTATTTGTTAATTGAAATCATTGCTTCCAGTCTTAGCATTATGCTGTGGATAAGTGCACATTTGCTTTATACGTCACTGAGTTGTGCATGCACATGTACAATGTACTTAGACGAATGGTTCTAAGATCAGCTTTGGTCCACTCTTGACTCCCGTTTTGACTCGTCGGCAGAAATCGGGAAAAAATGTACAGAAGTCGAACTCTTTTAGTGTGAGTAATTTTGCCATTGATGGTACAAAACTGTTCTATGTAGGACTGTAACTGTCAAAATTGAAAGCTATTGAAGTGAATAACTTGCTTTATTTGATTGTTTTCATTTATTATGGTTATAACTGACTGATAAATGTTGTTTAGTATTGTTCTGTTATAGTGTGACATTAATGTGAGCATGATTTATTACTGTTCGACTGTGAAGTTAATAATATCATAAAAACATTGATTGCATAGTAATCCCCTTTTGGTCTTTGATTTTTTCTGGTTACCTAACAGTTAATGCTGATTTAGTTTTACAGTTATGGGAATAACCTAAGTTTCTGATAGTTGTAAAATTTTAAGTACTATTTTCTTGCAGTACATGTTATTATGAACAACAGCCATACAGCTTTAGTTAAGATGCATTTCTGTGGTGCATGGTACTGAAGCATTGTTTGGAGATAAAATTTTACCAGCAAACAATCTTCTGTTTCAGTTATTATCTCTAGTAATGGGTGTAGTGCTGGTTGTAGGGACTTGCTGTGCTGCATAGAGCATCTCTGCCTCCGTCACAAGGTGTTTTGCCCGAGGTGCCGAGCCCTACCATCACACCAGTTCTTGCTAGGAAGAAGAATGGTAGCAAGAGTTTGCATGTAAGTGTCCTGCTGATCTTTTGCTGAGTTTCTGTCACTCTCGGTGAAAATGTGAATTTTATTTGTGTTTATTAACTTCATTTGGTTTAGCTTTTATGCGGTGTTATCTTTACAAGAATTTTCAATGAAATATGAGACACTTTATCACAGGCTGTGTGGTACACAATGTCAGAGGAACTTTGCTGACTGTGTAATGGTAAAGTTTGAATTTTTAAATTATGATTTTTGCTGTTTTATGTCTATAACCATGATGTCACCCTTACACTGTATATAAACTGAGCAGTTTTTTTACATTGATCATTGTTAAAAATGGTGCTAATATTAATAGTGACAATAGCGCTATTGGCATTCATTTCAGGCACTTTTTCTAGTTAGGTCCTCGCATTTATTTGAGTTTGATGCATCTGTTCTTTCAGGATCATCTGACTTCGTCAGGGGATCGCAGTGTGCCATTTAATGTCACACCTAACCTAATGAGGAAAAATCGTCGACCAAACTTTTTTAGTGTAAGTTACTCAGTATTCAGTTGCGACTGCGTGTGCAGGAATCGGTTTCTGACCCAATCACTTTTTGGCTCACCCATTTTGCCCATTTTGATATGAATTTATTTTGTGGTGTTGCTTGTTGATTTGTTAGCCCACCCTGGCTGGCTGTTTGCTGGAATTCCAGGCTTGACCTGGTTCTTCTTGCTGACTCAACCGACACCAAATTGATATCTGTTTACCATTTTTTAAAATTAACAATTCCGCTTCTGACCATTTGTTGGCTTATGAAATGAATGAGTATCATATGAAAATGTACACATGGCTGTCTGTTCAGTTGAAATATGCCATTTGGGTGAACTTACAGTATTTGAAAATTTTGAAGATTGAGGTTAGCTTTGGATCATTTCGGTTTTGCCCATCTCTGTCTGATGATTGTTTTGTTTAGTCTGTATAGACCAAGTTGATTTTTAGGCTTGGCCCACAGGCTACGCAACCAACTGTAGATGTCTGATGTGTGATTAACGTATAAGATCTCTTGTCAGGTGTTGCAGTACTGAATTTATTTAATATTCTTTTAAACAGATTTTGGTGGAATGTCCTGACATACAGTACTTTTTTTGGTAAAATTAACATCTATTTTGTTAAAGAATTAGTTACTTTCCATGCAGTTCTGTGCAATCTCTGTTAGTTTGCTGTTCACCTAACTTGAGATATTGGTTTTTTTCATACAGTTCTTTTCATTATTTTTTATTGTACTGAACCATCTGTATACAAACTTTTGAAGGAGTTGAATTGTTTTTTTTTGAGAAACTGCCAATCACTGCTCTATGCTGTTTTGTTTTTGCTACATTTTATCATGTATCCATGTATTACGGCTGCAGAGAAAGAATGATGAAGATAAGAAGAACCGTTCCGATGATGTCAAGTTTAGTCAAAGTCGTCAAACACCTGTCAAACAGGTTATGCTCTATTCCAGCATCATTATTGTAATTTAAAACTTTTTACATTAATTTGTTTGGTTTTTAGTGTTGTCGTTTTGTTGTATTAGTGCCAGTGATTGACTGACCTAAAATGACCTACAATGTATAATGTGTTGAACGGGATGTAAACTCTACTCACTCAGTCTTTTCTGACTCAGTCTTTTCGACTGAAGTACAGTATAATACCACAGATTTTTATGTACTCGTGAACCGATGGGGAGCTAGGTTTGTTTACTTTTTGCTGTGCTCTCTCTGTATTGTTTATAAAACTATTATTGCCCTTTTTTAGATGCATGCTTTCTGTGATTTGAAAAATGTTTTTCTGCAGCTTATTTTATGATTTATTTGTCTTTTATGTTGCATCTTTCTTTGCTTTTTGTTGGTTCGTGTTTTTTTGCCGCTCAGCTGCTATTGAACATCATTATGGATGTGACTATTTTTGTCATTTGCAGCATTTTGTGTTTCATCGTTATGCATCTGCTGCATTTTTGCACAGTTTGGTGTGATCTTTTGCACAGGGTTTTCTGTACAAGAAAAGTGGAAAACCATTGAGCAAAGAATGGAAAAAGAAATATGTGACACTACTGGATGATGGACATCTGATTTATTACCCCAGTTACAATGTAAGTGTTGTACATAACTATTTATTGCGAGGTTTTTTTTGCGTTAGCTGAGGTGCATTCTTAATTACGCGCGAAAGCAGCTACTGCTTTCAGCGCATCTCAACCGTCGCAATTCAGTCCGTCCGTCCGTCTGTCACACGGGTGGATCAGTCAAAAACGGTGCAAGCTAGAATCACTAAATTTTCATCGTCGGCTGCCTGGAAGACTCTAGTTTCAGGAACCGTAAAGCTTTTCCATAAATTTGAAGGGGATCACCCCGAACGAGGGCGATGAATGAAAGGGGGTGGGAAAAATTTGCAATTTTTAGCCAATAAGTCGCTGTATCTCAATAACAGTGCGAGATAGGGTTTAGGTCACTATTAGTCACTAATAGGAAGTCATGCACTGGTTCTCGATTGCCACCGAATTCAATGACCCTGGATGACCTTAAACGCCAAAATAGGGGGTTTTATGGATTTTTTGGCGACACAAGTCTATATCATTCACAAGGTGGCATCACGACTTTGAAAGACCCTAAACTTTTGAAATGAGGGTTTTTTAAATTGATTTTTGCGATTTTCGGCTGCAGCGCACATTCCAAGAATGAACTGCGATGAAATGGCTGGAGACAGACTGACAGTTTGCAAACTGGAACTGCTATAGGCTTTCGCACGTCTCGTGAGCATTAGCTCAAATTTCTTGTACTTTGTGAGTGAGTGAGTGAGTGAGTACAAGTACTTATATCTGGCATACTTAAGCAAAAAAGTCACAGTGCGCCGCAGCCTAAACGAACAGATACGCCTTAAGTAGCTGCCTATGTAAAGCTATGTAGCATTTGCTGGCATTGTTTTTTTAATTCTCCAGTTAACATCTGTTCACAATACTGCAGTGGTCTAGTGGACTTGTTACAGAGCTGTTGTGGATTTGATGCTTTATCTGTTTCACAGTAAGCATCCTGTGTCTTCAGGCCAACTCAGCCTCCTACTCTCTCCGGGATAGGAAATTTTAGTAGCTTACCGGAGTATAGGTTATAGAATAAAGATGTACTATGGCAGTGCAGTATAATAGCATCTGGTGATGTCTTCTAAGTCAGGAGAACTATTATTGACACAAGAGGAATGCTTTCAAGTCTCTAGAAGTTTGAGCATAAGGCAGCTTATGCAGTCATTACATGGTTCCTGTCTTATTTTAGCATGGTGGCAGTCTGCTGCCACAGTCTGGAACACTGTTATCTTTCACTGTTGATCGAGCATCTGGCTTGTGAATGTATTGCCATATTAGTTTTGAAAAGAAATTCATGAGAATTAGCCTAACCTAGAGTACAGTGGCAAGCGTTAGTGGCTGCATGTTTTTTGGTTGGAAAAATGTCAGAAAATTTTCCTGTTGAAAATTGTCATCCAAAAATGCAAAATTAGGGGCTGAAAAAACATTTTGGGAAAATATAGGGGCAAAGTCAAAATTTTTAAGCCGCCATAATTTCATCTGTGGGAAATTTGCAACTGTTTGTCAGAATTTGTCGGAAATTGGCAGTGTTTGTCAGAAAATGGCTACTGCTAGAGTAACCTTGGCAAAAGTAGTCTGGCTAAGCGGAAGCTGTGTGCATGTGACAGGAATATTTAGAAGATGCACACAGCAAAGAGATTGTTCTGATTCGGACGACTGTCAAGTTGCCTGGCGGAAGACCACATGGCTGTGAAATTTCAAAGTCGATGTCATCAACACCAGTCGTCAACGGTTGGTAGTGCAACAGACTTGTAGTTGAATGTTGCTTTAGTTTTAACACATATTCAATGTACTTTATATTTTCATGCTTTGTAATTGTATTTTTGCCTAGGAAATTTAACTCACTTTATTTGCAAAAATATTCTACAGTATATTCTGCAGTGTTTTTCAGAGTTTTTGAAGCGCTTTGAAACTGTTTATTGGTCTGTCAGATTTGTTTACTTTTTGGCAGTGGCATAACTTCACCAACTTCAAAAATCAGCTTTATAAGTAGAATCCTAAGTTGTAACTTTACGGTATTCTGATATTATTTTTAGTACATACTTGTAGTCTCTGTTGTAAGGGTGACTATCAAAGTCAGTGGGAAACCCCAGATTTTGGGCACCTGTAGTCCCCAAACTCCTGAATCATTCAACTTAAAATTTGACTTGGATGATTACGTCGGCCATGTGAGCCTAACTGCCAAAAATGGTAAAAGTCAGCCCAGCAGGGTCGGCAGGGTAAAGGGGTGAAATATAATGATCAAAAATGGGTTCTTTTTATACTTTTTTTGCCAAGCTCTGGAGAACACATTTTGGGGAGGATCGTCATATTTTTTGCACTGGATGACGTGTTTCGGTGGGGATTTATTTCCTAGGGGGTCTCAACATTTATCTTCAATATTTCCACTTCTGATCTCCCCCAAAACCACAATTTTTTGGCTCATTTTCGGACTTGGAAAAAAGTACAACTGAAAATACTTAACAATGGAGATGCTCATCTACAAACTACCCTTAATCGTCATTGTGGCCCCACCAAAGTGGCATAGTGAATAGGTAGTGTGGCCTCGGGAATTTCAAATATGCAGTTATTTTTGACTCACTGCCTACATGTCACATGACACGGTGCATGCGCAGTGAACTTTTGGCCTATAATATGGGCAAATGAAAGTTTGAGGCTTTATATTGATGCAAGTTAGACGCATGGTTACAGTGGACCGCCCGTAGGAAGTCGCTCACTGTTAGTCAAATGGTCACGTGACCGATGACGTCACGTGACCCCAAAACGTCAAGATCGTGACTCAATTATCTTTGAGGCGCCATATCTCCGTAACAGTGCAAGATAGACGCATGGTCACAGTGGACCACCCATAGGAAGTGGCCCACCGCAAGTAGAATGGTCATTTGATTGGGTTGGGTCACATTATTGCTCTTAACTCATAATTAAATTTGCTGATAAAACAGCAAGTCACACATCCAAAACAGCAGAAATCATTTTGCAAGGACACAGAGTGATTTAACGACGAACTGGCTGCCCTTACAAACCCATGTGACATGACCCCATTTAACCTTTTTCACTCGCGCATTATCTCGTGAGCCAATAAACGTAGTTAATGCAAAAGCGATACAAATGTATCGTGCCACTCGTGATTAAATGTATTGCTGGTCCGTAGCTAAAGGAGTTAAATTGGAAAAAGAGTTGAACTTCTTTTGGAAGGCTCGTTATATATGGGCATATATATCAGCATGTAGGTGTACTTTAATCACCATGGGTTGTTGGTCATTCATATATGCAGATTGCAGAAGTCATGATTTCGTCAGCTTATCCACACCTCACATGTCATGAATCACTTAAACTTAACCTTTATCTTCTTAACCTCAAAACTTACGAATGAACATTTCAAGATTAAGAATAATATCGATCCACATTGTTTCTTGCCACTCGTGTGCGCAAAGACTTTGTGTTCTATGCTTACTTTACTTGAGAAAAAAAGGAACGCGTTATTGCTAAGTATCGATGGTGAAAGCCTTTAGGCTTAATGTAGGGGTGTATTGGATATTACAATAGACATAACTTATTAATATTGCTGCGCTACCACTCACCTGTGATGTAAGATTAAGTCATCACGGACGATTCATATGCCGTCGTTGTACACAACTTTGTATGGAAGTTATAGGAGTTAAGTCAAAAGAACTTCATTCCTGCTGGGCCGGCGGCCGACTCGATACAAGGTACAATGCAAAATTTCAATTTCACATATTTATTGGCTTACGGGATAATGCGGGATGGAAAAGGTTAAATCGGGTCACGTTACATGGGTTTGTAAGGGCAGCCAGTTCATCATTCAATTACTCTGTGTTCTAGCACAATGATTTCTGCTGTTTTGGATGTGTGACTTGGTCGCCCTTACACAGTAACGTAAACTGGTAAGTTTTTTTTAAATATTTAATTAATATCCTACTGGCTTGAAGCTGCTGTGTGCATTTATAGGTTTGTTGGTTCCGGAGAATGGCAATCCAGCTTCGTTACCATTACTGCAAATTGGAGGTATAAGCACAAGAAAGTGTGAAATTTATCTCAGTTCAACACAATTATTTTGCTCTACAGATTCTTGGCATTGGTGTTAGTTTTATTTGTGGAAATCGTTCATACAAATTATTCACGTTAATTGTCGCTATTGTGGAAATACTGGGAACAATTATTGTCGGGAAAACTAATGTATTTTTGATTTACAAGGTCAGTTACACGTTAGTGGGGCATGTGAGTAGTTGTAGTGATACTTTCTTTGCATGATATTAAACAAGAAATTTCAATTGTTGCATTAAGGGCTATGCAATGGCAGATGTCATATCATGCACATATGGGTAGAGATAGTTGTATCAGATAATTTTTTGTTCGGTAAGTGTAGAAGAATAAAATTTATCATCTTAATTTTATGTTGTTTCATTCACAGATAGTGCATCTATAAATAATACTTGAGTACAAATACAAGTTAACATTGTGTGTTGACATGTATTTGAGTGCATTTTGAAGTCAATTTTTTGCACAAGCAGTTAGGCCTACTATGTGAGTAAATTTCAGATTATTTTTCTACACGTGCAGTATCAGAATCTGAACTGAAAGTCCTTAATATGTTTTGATGCTAAGTTTGGGGTCGGAAATTTGCACCAGTATGCAAAAAATGCAACTTCTATCTCCCTTTAATTTTAACTTTTTTAATGTATGAAGCCGCTAGGTGCAGTACCATGCAGAGCGTGTAGTTCCATAGTGTGTTAGGAATACAGCTGCACTGTATGCAACTTGAAGAGACTGTGTTATGGTGTTCAGTGGCGCCATCTGGGACACCTTCTGGTCCTTTGCTGTTGAAGTCGACCGAAACGCCAGCCGTGAAGAAAAAACATCGACGAACAAGAAGTGGCGTGAAAAGTCACGATGTTGCGGCTGATGCAGGTAACCAGCAAACTGCAGCAAATGCAAATGAGCAGTTCTGCCTTTTGTCAAATAAATTTGTTTTTGCTGTGGTTATTATGATTATTTATTATTATTACTACTATTACTACTGCTATCAGGGTGGCCACACTGCCTTGAAAGTCTTTGAAATTTTTTTTTCTATTTTACAGGACTTGGTAAGACCTTGAAAAGACTGCAGGACCTTTTCTGAAATTTGATGTAACAGGTCTTTCAAAGTCCTTGAAATTAAAATCATCACAGACTGCTTCACGTTGAACTGTTGCCGCTTGAAATGTTGGAAATTTTTTAAGTTAATGTTAATGCATATAACAGTTTAAAAAAATTTCTGCTTTTTTTGCTCGCAGATTATTTGTACCTTCACTTTTAAATTTGTTCTGCTGCTTTTGTGTAGGACTGTCAGCTGACT
>Ga0209671_1003747_pt1 | contig 14785 bp, 8 predicted proteins | sample WorMetHERISLAND2_2_FD_187401 | JGI IMG/M metagenome (GOLD analysis project Ga0209671, IMG submission 187401) | Marine gutless worms symbiont microbial communities from Max Planck institute for Marine Microbiology, Germany - Olavius geniculatus... | ecosystem: Host-associated > Annelida >... | reverse complement strand
CTTTTAACGCATATTTTGCTTGATCTGCTTTCCCTAGGTAGTGCAGAAGCATACATTGGGTGAGGTGGGAAACTGAATAATCGTTTGATGGCAAGTTGTGTCAGGAATATTTGTACCAAAAATTATTAAAATCTGTTAATAGGTTCTCAAGTTACAGTCAAAAATGTCGGGGATGTTTTTTTGGGACACAGTGTATGTTGGTTTTTTGCTTGTCTGCTGCATGAAGCTTACGAAAAAAAATAACGAAAACCTTTTAAAATAAAAAAAAATCTCAGAAGGTAAGTAAGTAAATAAGTAAGGTGTCAATATAGCACCTAGTCGTCTACTCACAAATTCTGCAATTTCAGGTTTGCATTAGGCTATATGAGTTAAGCTGGTATTAGTCGTCAGCATAAAGATTGATTAGAGAAACCAATAAACACGTTATCGTGCGTTAACACGAAATGGGTAAGGTGGAAAAATAAGTGCATTTCACGTAAGTTTATCTTCTTTGCGATATTTTTAAAAAAATATTACAATTAGTGGAAATTTAACAAAGTTCTGACAAGAACAATTCTGCATATTTTTTCGAGGACACAGCGAGAGCGCGCAAAAAAACGGATGAACGGTCGGATGCGAAGCTTAATGCAACAATCGTGAAATGTCATTGGCCAAATGAACCAGTAATAAAATGCTGCACAGTATTTAGTGAGTGCATTTTGCATTCGACGTCTACTTTATGAACTCGAATGGTGGTGATTATTTGAGCAATATTGCTGAAAATCGGGAAAAATGGCCCACTGTCTGTATAAGCGCAGCAGCAAAGATTAAATACGACAAAGTAAAACGTTTCTTCCGCGATTCAGTCAGTTGCTGGTGGTGACTGGTGAGAGCAAGCGCATTGAAACTGGGTTTGGTGTTCGTCGATCTCGGAGTCGAAATCATTGAAATCTGTTACTGTGACTTGATTCTGTAGCAACGGTTGCTGCCTGCCATACGTCAGGTCCGAGTCAGGTTTAGTTTCTCATCGTGTAATGATGGTAACTTTTTGACATTATTATAAATTAATATATTAGTATCTTGTCTTTGTCTTACCTTTGTTGAGATTACGTGTAAGACGCAATTATTGCATTTGCAGTTTTGCACAGCAGTAATCACGTTCTAATGAAAGCTGTGAGATGTCTACTGCTGCAGCGGAAATCTTATAACACCACACGACACGGCAGCACCAAAACTGTTGTGACTGTTCTTTAGAGTATAAGACTAACTGATGTACCACGTATCAGCTCAAAATCAAAAAGTTAAAAGTCAGGAAATTCAAGACATTGCCACATGCAACAAAGTCGAACACATTTACTGTGGTTTATGCTCAAAAACATCTTCGCAAGTGCCGTAACTTACACGCGACATAAAACACGCGACATTTGCGAATAACATCGTTGCAAATGCATTAAGTGCAATGATCGCGGCCTACCGATGTTTGGTATTTGTGATGTTGGGTTTGAGTGATACGGCGGCCGGCGCGACTATAGTTCTGTTTTCGTTTCTGGGACAGAAACGCGCTGTCCAGTGTCGAGTGTCGTTACGTGGTCAAACGAAGTGCATTGAAGCAGACAAACCAATTCTCACAATCCACTAAGCACGCGGCGGCGCACCTGCCGACAGCCAACTCGGTGAGTTTTGTGGCGTCGGTTTGTTTCATCGGTAAACCGGACACGGCATGGCCGTATATAGACGCTTCGCCGGTGGTCCGTCCGTCCGTCCGTGTCCGTCTGTCTCATGTATGGCCTGCGTCCGTCCGGCGTTCAATTATGCACGCTTCGGTCGTGCAAGGCGGCGGTGGCGGCGGGCGGCGAAACAAATGGTCGTGAGAATTGCGTAAAAATTCGTCGTCGTGGGCGGCGGCAGCTAGCTGTCGTCACGCCGCGCACAGCGACAGTCCTACTGCATTATTGACGCCATGCCATGCTGCTGCCGCAGCCGAATATATACGTACGTACGCTATATACGTTGAGAGCAAGCGCACAGCCGACCGACCGGCCGAGACCAGATGGCGTGGCGAGGAAGTCGTCGGAAAATATCGCACAGACAGTCAGAAACTGCGTGAGATTCACTGCGTTACGGCTCCAGCATTTCACGGAATCTCTCCGGCTCATAAACCGAGGTCAAGGCTCAATCCTGCAAGAATGTGAACCAGTTAAAAGCCAAGTCGCACGATTTTTACGCGCGACAGCATGTAACGCTTCGCGCGTGTTAGCCATCGTCGAGGTGTCTGTCCGTCCGTCTGTTCGTCTGTTCGTCCGTCCGTTCATTTCACCCTGACACTGTATCAAAACGGCGACGCCTAGCAGCGTCAATAGATTTCACTTGCATTTTGAGATGTCGCTGTCATACTGGAAGTAGGCGCTGAGGTACAACAAGACAAATGGCAACTTGCGTCATTGACGATTACTGGAGATTTTTTCCCCTCAGCGTAAAATCGGGCAGTATTATACGAACTTCGGGGAGACAATTTTCAATAACGACCTCGACGCTAATCACTTTATGTATAGTAATTTAGACGGGTCTTTAATAGACGACGAGTTTCTAGTACAAGCCGCAAGGAACGAACAAGCACGTAGAAGAATACAGGAAAAAATAATGCGCGCGAGGAGTAAGTTAGATTGGTCACAATCTAATAATATTTCTTCTTAAATTTAATTGTTTTTCTTTTTATGCAGCGTCTATCCGTGTGTGCGATTATGTACACACGTTGTAATTGCTGCCGTTCTTTGGTGAAAAGATCGATAATTCAATATAATCTAACGCACTGATTGTGGAGTGTGTTATCGCCGCGTGCGGGTGTTTTGGCCGGTGTTCGGTCTGCTGCTGTATTCTGTATTCTGTGTACAGTGTTGTCTGGGACGGACGGCGCCTGTATCAGCGTGTCTCGTCGGCTGGTCGTTACGACGTCGACGATGCGAGCACAGAGAGGCGAGGGACAGACCGACAGACCGACATAACGTAGATGTACGCAGCATCGCCTTGACCTTGTCCCACCGACAACCAGCCAACCAGTCTTAAACATGACGTATTCGCGATTGTCAACGCAAACTGTTGACTGCGTGTCCGCCCGGCAAGCGCCTGCCTGTAACTGCAGCGATAAAGACGTGACGTCCACTCGTCGTAACACGCTAGCCTAACTCTGACCCCATTCCAAACGCCGACCCGCAAACGGTCCGCGCACTAGATCCGATCCGATCCGATCCAGGTCCGTCCCGCTGTTTTATTATCCACCGGCAAAACCGGGGGCTCCGATTTAAAGATGCAAAAGGGGTTAGGCGTATAGGCTACATAAGAAAAAAATGTTTGAGTCTGGCAAACGCCCTTTTTATGAATAATTAATTTTTCACTTTCAAAGGGGACAGGCACACGCCACAAGAATTCCCCCTAAATACACTACTGAGCAAAACGTCGCCGTGTATTTCGTGCTGCAGTCGATTTGATCTAGGTCAGTTGAGAGACGGATCTAGGTCGTGTCAGATCAGTTGGCTTCAGACGTATTGAACGCGGCCAGTATACGTACATGACGAATGGTGCGCTCCAGATTATTGCTGAAGATTGGATACGGCGGATATTATTTACGGCTAAATGGTCGTCCTTCCTTCCGTCGGTTATGCCGGACACATCCTGTGACTGATAATATTGTCATGTTTTTTGTGGCGTGTGTCATATCTTACGCGCATCTGTTTATTTGCTTCGCATCGAGGATACGCATGAAAAGCAAGTAAAAGAAAGTCGACGTTTCCGAAATGACGAAAACGACCTATATCGCCGGATGATATTTTCCATGTAACGAAATCATAAGTTTTCAACTTCTTTCTGTTGTATAGCATTACGTACGTATGGTGTTTGGAAGTTCACACTAATAAGGCATGACCTACAAGCTCACGCTGTAAAATCCCCCCACTGGTTACATGCATGTAGGCTAAACTAAACCACAACAAAACATTTGTAAAACTTTTTTAGCGCATTATTATGTTTCACGTGTAACCAAAACGTTACTTGGCTGCTAGGGTTTAAGCCTAGTTTCCATCCAACGAAACGCACGCAACAAACACAACGTGCGCAACATACGCAACGCAAAAATAGACGCCGCTTCTGTCTTTTCGTTTTGGCCGTGGCGTCGCGTCCGTCAGAGATTGCGTTTGTTGCGTATTATTCTTGCGTTCATTGCATTTTTTCGTATTTGCTTGCGTACTTTCTGTTGCGTCACCTGCGTCAGTTGCCTCAAAAAGCACGCTGCGTTGCGTTGGGTAGATGGAAACTTGGCTTTGCACTAGACGTCGTCGCCGGTTCTTGTCGTGTGGTTGGTTCATTAAACGGCGCCACGTCGGCACGGCAAAAGCCGGTCGCTGCGGGGGTCTTCGCAGAAAGACTATAGGTCCGGCGTCACGAACGTCGATGAACACAGAAGCAGTTAATGCGCCGGAAAACTGGCTTTTAGAGCATCAGCATGGCGGCGACGAGCGAGGCTTAGCACCGCGGACCGGACCGGACATGTTTGCGAGTTTCATCTAGTTCGGTTGGACGCGGTAGCCTGTTGTGTTAAACAGCGTATTCTACAGCGTGTTGTGTATCGAATCCTTTACACCGATCGAAACTCTACACTCTACGGCAAATCCACCACAAATGGCGGTATCGAAGTTTGGGCCTTGACGGAGTCGAGCCGATAGGCGTAACGGTGTTATCTGACAGCGATCGAAGCGGTGGAAAAGCCCGCGTGGTGATGGTAGAAAGCTGTCTCGGTTCGGTATGGTCTCCGGTCGCGACGTTGTCGACGTCGGTTAATGGTGCGCAGAGTTACGCGTTGTTACACGCTCCCAATCACTGCAGTTACAGTCACTCGTAGCGACGTTCTCTCTCTGTCTGTCTCTCTCGGTTCCAGCGTACAGCGTCCAGTCGCTGACTACTAATCAAGTTACACCGCAGAGACAAGACGACGGCGACTTAGTCTTAGCAATGTCGCGCTGGCTGCTTCCCAGCATGGGCGCCGATCTTTAAAACTTACTGCAGGAAATGGGAACGAAGGTGCACTGACCTTCGCTTTATATACTTTATCGTACGCCAGAATGTAACTCAAAAAGTTTCCTGTTTATTCCCATATGTGCCTTTTTCGTCCTTTTTCTTGAGGCGGTAATGCATAGATGTACGATATAGCAAAAACAAATTCGCACGTAATTTGTTGTAATATTGTAGTAGTTTTATTACGTATCTAGACGTCTTACGAATGTGACGGTTGGAAGTCTGTTTTGGCATACGTACAGTATAGTCACAATAAAATTGTGTTTCTATGTGAGACTAACATCAGGGCAAATAATCGCATAGCGTAGCTTTGACTGTGTATATAGCCAATCGCTCCCATAAAGTCGACGCTCATGTTCCCCAGACACTCTGGCCGCTTGCGGGAATTCTGTAGCACGAGAACTGGTATCGAAAAGCGGCTTATGCACTACATTTTGTAGTAATTAAATTTCATATCGTGCTAAGCTTATTACTAATTTCTTCGTCTCTACATCTCTTTTTTCTCCTTCAATGCCGCAATGGACTAATTCTATACAGTACGAAGTGTCGCAGATATAAGACGTTCTAACGAGATCTTGTAAAGTCAGTAAAACAGCACCGCGCATAGTTAGTGTTGCGCGGTATACCGATAGTACAGTGTTTATTTTGGCGGTGAGCAGTATATTAGTAGGCATTTCCCATTACAATGCAATGCTATACACTGACATAGCTTAACGTTTCCCTTATCAGCCGAAACTAGAAATCGCCCATATTTAAAAACATACTATCACAAAACCTTTTTTCGAGTATTTTTTGATCCAGCAAAATGGTACATACTTTTAATCACGTCAGCAGCCTGCAGAGACTAAAAAATGCAAGTCAAAGAAATTAACGTAAAGCCCTTAAAATGAGGAAAAAATAGCGGACTTACTCAGCTGAATCTAGCCGATCGGTTTTACCGAAAAATAAATTATCTCAAATATTTCTGAAAGTATTTATTTAGCATCATGGTATATCTAACGGCGAAGTTCCCAACATACGACAGTGCCAGTTTTTGGTGTCTTCGCTTAATGTCTGGATTGTTGCCTGGCCGTCTGACAGATCCGACTCTTTCTGCCGACACTTTAAGCGCTACATATAAAAAAACTTTTTGTGTTTGCTCCGCACAAACTTCGACGCTAAAGCTCATTAGAAACTGTTTGTGCATCTACGCTATAAAAAGTATTGTGTAGTATTGCATTGTAATTATTTTGTATTTATAAATACGTGAACTGGTTGCGGTTGACGTTCGGAGTCCGGCGAGTGTCTTGTGAAATGATAGACATGTGACGATGTCTGCGGCGTCGACTTCAAGGACGTTTTTATAGAATAATGCTTCGTCCTGCAGCAGAGGCAGCAGCAGCAGCACAAAGTCCTGTCTCTAGCCGGATCTCGTACAGTAAGCCTCGCACCGGCCACTGCCATTGACAGGCGTCTCTCCCTGGCTGTCCTCCTCTGCCAATATTTCAACTTGTCAGATTTTCCTATAACTATCGCAGAGCGCTGAGCACGGCACGTCTGCAAGGGGATCAGCGACGACGCCAGCGTGAGACACTGCAGCGGCCGTTCCATTCCATTCTGGTGCCATAGATTTCTGCCGCTACCATATAGCGCAAAACAACTACAGAGTTGTTATCGTCACCTTCAAGATACAGCGTAAAAAAGTAAATTCCTTCCTAAATTATGAGACCCGTAGTGCCGCGCTAATTTTCGTTTTCTTAGCTCTGAGATGGACACTAGTTAGCACTGCCAGACCACGGATACAGGGCCAATGTATTGCGCGGTGTGCCTGTTTACGTCCCAATTTTGATGTCCATTGCACTGCACCTACCCATAGAGGAAGGCCAGGCTGGGTTAACTTGGGATACAGTAGAACAATTGTGGTTTCTCAGTTTCAACTGAAAACAATAGAAAACTACTAGCGAAAGCAAGAAACCACGTCACTTTTGTCAGTTTCGTTTTTGCCGTAGTCGTAGCAGACTGTTTCCTCAAGGTCAGCTGAATCTGCGGCACAAGGGATAAGGCGGGGTATTAAAAAATCAAAAAGCTACATTATAAAAGAACAAGTTTTGAGGTGGCGACGAAAACAGCCTATAGAAGCACTTGCGAATGTTTAAAAGAAAATTATTCCAAATGGTGAGAGCGGTCATGGTGAAAAACTGCGATAAACATACATAGTCTTATCTTACATGCATGTCGTTTATTAAAAAGTTGACAAGGGCAAGGTAGCCAACCGTTAAATGCAAAAAAACTGATGAAAAGAAAATACAAATTACCACGGAACAGTTACAATGCAACGTGAAAGTAATTCGACGTCTTGACAACGGGTAAAACATTCCTCACTTTGCAGACGTACGAGGCTATCTACGAGGCTTTGATACGCCACTGTGCTGGCAATAAGTCGTGTCTCGAAGTCTCTGTGCTGCTGGGTATGTGCTGTTTTCCTCGTGGTCGCATTGGCGTCGCAGTGGGTGACCGTTCGATCGACGACGACGCTGCATTTGCGTTGTAAATGAACATGGCCAATATTGCAGCGGCAAGCAACAAGCTCCGTGACAGTGAGATAAGCGCGACAACGACTTCTGTCATGTCTGTGCCGGTCAGAACGCTTCGTTTTCCGCGAAGTCGACGACAGACGGAATTATATCACTGACGTACGTACGTGACGACTAGTTCATCCGTCGCCGACTATAGTATGAGGAGATATTTTTTAGCGCGGCTAAATTTGGTTTTACTTGCCACAAGTCGTGCCTTTTTTGCACTTTGTAGTACACGTCAAGTCAACGGAGTTCGCCCGTGTGCGATAAAAAGCAATAAACAACAATAAAACAACTGGGTGAAAGTGGTCGCCGTCGACCGATCCGTTTTCCTGAAAGTGAGTTTACCACGGAGCAAAACGTGACGCCACAAACTTGTACAGAACCTGTATTGCATTGTAGGGATTCGTATAACTACATTACAGCTGCAATTCATGCAAATAAATTGCTTAATTTAGTTTTATTATATTATATTGTACTTTATTGCACTTTTTCCAACCAACATATGCATGTTCGGCTGAATTTACTTCATGTGTGCAGGCGTACAGGCGTTTGGGCCGTGGTTACACGTAAACCAAAAATATTAATTTTTCTTAATGTTTTGCAAATGTTTTGGCGTAAACTCAAAACGCAAAGTAACTCAAAAATTATTTAGTTACTTAGGTGTGCGAGTGCTGCTGTTTTGCGGTGAAAATTTCACAGCTTGCAGCGAAAAGAAGAAGAAGAAAGAGGTAAAGTTGAAAGACGAAGCAACATAAAAGCGAGGCGACGAGCAAAACGCAGCTTATTGCTCATTGAGACAACCAACATCATGTGACCATGTTAATGACGTCGTCAGGCTTCAGTCTTCCCTTTGACATTACTCGAATCTACATTTCTACTTGCCACCTCATCTTATCTGCACTCTCTTCATACGTCGACAAAATGTAATAAGTCACCGTCTTCGAGTCATCGTCCTTTTTCAGATCTTTTCTCACATCTCTTCAACATCATGCTTTCGTCGTCGACGTTTTAATTTAATTTTCACTCGTTTTGTACAGTGCCCACAGTGCTGTTGTGACGCAGATTTGGTTCATCCGTAATCGGATCAGTTAGGGTCGGGTCGACTGGATCAAATTAAGTCAAACAAGCATGCCACGCTGACAAAACTTTAGTTTACCCAGCTTTAGTTTGCTCTGGATTTAGTACGTTTTCGTTGCTGGCCATTATCTTAGCAAAATCTGCAAAACGACAGCTGAAGCGCCTTTCTACATTTTGAACTGTAACTGTAGATATTTCGGGTAGTAGCCTAAAGTGATTTACGGTAGCCTGAATGGCCAACTCTGGCGTAATATGAACCGCAAAACTCTTTGACGTTAATTCGAACGACATTACTATTACTATATTGAAACAGCTACCTTCGTTCTAATTGTAACTTCAGCAAGGCGTGGCGGGTTGGGCTGGTGCATGGATTGAATTGGTTCGGATTAATAACACAACTGATAAAGCGCGTCGTCAACTCTGCGACTGTTTATCTACTCTGCCCAGTAGTGTACTTGCCTACATAATGGTTCGCGATCCTAAAATATTATACAATGACGTGGCGTGACGTCATTATTACGTCACAAACGGCACGTGGCAGCCACGTGATCTGTGTTCAGATTGCGCATGCTCGGACGACGTTTCCGCTTCCGCCGTCGCGTCATCGCAGTGTTGTCGTATCTGACTTTGGCATAGTGACTCCGGACGACGGTTGTTGACAGGAAAATGAGGTGAGAACAAATGAGCAGAATTCTCATCATCATCAGCAGCAGCAGTACCAGCAGAATCGCGGTGACATAAGACGAGTCGGCGTTGCCAGCGCACACGCACACAGACGCAGACATGCCGTTAGCCAGCATACATACAGGAGCCGCGCGCTGCCATCTCTACGCCCGATCCGCTCGACAGTGCGAGCCGGTGTCACATTAAAATGTTTTTCCATTGTAGGATCGCCGCCCAGAAAAGTTCCGCGCCGGCCGACAATTTACCGGTAAAAATCCGTCCCGCCCGGGCGGCCGCCGAGCGGGGTGAATTTTTGCCGGTAAATTGTCGGCCGGGGAGACTATTCTGGGGGGGGGCGATCCAATAATGGGGCACCGGCGCAGACTAGCTGACTGACTGACTGACTGAGACTGACTGAGTGAGACTGGCTAGTCATCGCATGCAGCTGCAGTCACTGCCATCGAGTCGCGGCTGCCTGGTGGGTGGTCAGTCGATTGGACACTGGACACTGTGGTCAGTGACAGACGCACTACAGAGTCGCAGACTTGGCGTGCCTGCGTGCGACGAGCGACTTACATACAACAGAAAAAGAACAGTCTATCGTGAAGAAGCACGACACTAGATGCACGCAAACCCTAGACTCTGCTCGCTCTGTTAATGCACACTGCTGCTGCTGCTGCTGCTGCCGCCCGTGTGGTGCTTTCATGTCGTGGATCTAGCCAGCACTGTTTCTCGGTCGACGTCGTGCTGCTTCTCGGTGTAAATGGAATGGATGCTGACAGCGTTGCGGGCAGCTAGACGTCACAGCAGCTAGATCTAATGCGAAAGACGTCGTCTCTGCCGTAGGTAACCTGCAGTCGCCGCCTTGCCTCGACACTGCTGCGATTCGACTTGATACGATGTAAGTTGATCTTAACTAAATTATAAACTCACAGTGAGTGATAAGTAGGCCTATCATATTCATCCAATTGCAACCTATTCTGGTTACGGGCGTAATTTTCTTGTTGGATCGACATTGGGCGGCGAACAGAAATCATCCTTTGTTTCGTTCCGAAATAGGTAAATTGCATTGCAGCGGTTGCCGAAATCTTAGCTATAACAAGAAAACGTTTTAATTTAACGTGTTTATATAATTTAGGCTACATGCGTAACCATGACAATTGACCTTTACGTGCATATTTGCAGGTTTGCACTTTTTTGGAAAGTTTGGGGGTTGACCCTTAAACGAATTAGCTGCTCCGTTTTTGTGATGAAATTGAAAAAAAACAGTTGGTGGAGGTTGACTTTTGGTGTAGAATGCTCTGTGATTTTGTGCTGCAGAAACTTGGACAGTATAGACTTATTTAAAACAAAATATCAAGAGAATTTGAGTGTTCGAAATGTATAGAAAGAAAATTTTAGTTTAAAAGCCAATGTCGGTAACATATTGCATTTTGCACAGAGTCAAGTTAAACAGCAGAAATTCAGAGGGACGGCTCATGGTCTTTGTCATGATGTGTGACTACAAAATAATTGCTAAGCGAAGATAAAAAAAAACATTACCGGTACAAATGTTGAGCAACGTGAGTGGCAAAACATGTTTTGAAGAAACAGGCAGAAGACAGAGGCTCTGTGAAATTAACGTAAAAAACAGGAGCCACCATAAGCTACTGCCGGCAGCAAAATGCCAGGATAAAGAATGTGTGTAATGATGATGCACGTATTTGATCGATCACGTCATCATTGTCATGTTTTGTCAGTGTAAGAGTTCGCTTTGTTACCCGAGGAAATTGAACAGTCTCGTGTGCGTGAAGGGTAATGACAACTAAAGAAAGTGACCACTGCACAGTGCAGACCGATCCGCGAACACTCGATTGACAGGCGGAGGCAAATGCTTTTTTAAAAAAGGTTAAGGGAGGTAAAAAAAACTGAGGGAGATTTTTTCCGCAATATATTACTTAGAATACGCATGGCATAGAAAGCGTACAACAGCTCAATTTTTTTCTGCTTACTTCGTTTGCAGATTACTTGTGACCCCACTTTTAAATTTGTCGTACCACGCCGTTTTTGTTCGACTCTACACCGTGTCTCAAAAAACAGTCAAAATTGTTTTTTTTGTCATAACTTTGTCAAATATTTGCCAACTTTGATAATTTTTGGCATACAAAAATAACCAAAACGATACCTCACCCAATTTATGTCAACGCACTACCGTGTGAAACACAAATGCTCCAAATCATTACATTACACGGTGGTTATTTGTATCAGATTGCTCACGTATGCATCATCAATTTTAAAGTTAGTTGAAATTTGGCACGTGGTTTAGTAATTTTGTGATATTAAATATTTTACGGTAAAAATGGCGAATAACAAAATCGCTAACTGATGACCTTAAAATACGTCTAATCAATGAGTAAATGTCGTTTGATCAGTTGATAATTGATTCCACCATCATCCAGTGGCCTTGCATGTAAGCCATTGTGTCTTTGTATGCAAGACACACTTTGAGCATGAATTCTGATAATTTACCAAGTGAGTGGTTATATAAGTTTTATAATTCTGCTAAATAGTTTACATTTAAATGTTTTTGTGCTGAGTTAAGTTATTACAACGTTTACTTAAGACAACAACTCAATGTTATGCAACAATTTAGAGCATCTATGTTTTACAAAGTAGTGAGTGCATTGACAGAAATTAGCTGAGGTGGAAAATGAGTACATTTTACATAACTATATTGTTGTTGACATATTTATGTCAAAAATTATCAAAGTTAGTTGAAATTCGACAAAGTTATGAGAAAACAATTTTGACTGTTTTTTTCTGAGACACGGTGTATTGTTTAAACTACAGTAAATTTGGTCAGTTACTTCTCTGGAAAATAATTAAAATGGTTGCCACTAGATGTTATGTTTTAAGGCTAAAATACATAAAATTCGATTTCGGATGAAGCTTCGCTTCAGAGCCTACTGGGGGAGCTTACAGCGCTTTTCAGACACTTTAATTAAATTCAAGATGTCTTACTTTTAAGGGGAAGGACGGGAAAAAGGAAAGAAAAAACACAAAAGGGAAAAGAATGAAGGGACGGAGATCAAAAAAGAGGAGGCGACAAAAAGGGAGAGGACGGGAAGGGGAAGGAATGGAAGGTTAAAGAAAGGAAAAGCGGGAGGACGTCCGAGTTGGGGGGGAGGTTGCCTCCTGGTGCTGAGGCGGGATAGACTTCCCTGTCCGCGAAGAAGTAACCATCTAGCCTAAAACCGTTGTCAAAAAGATAGGCTTACATTGTATTTAGTCAGATTTTGATGTTGATTTAGTTAGATTCAAAAAAGAACAAACACGCCGTAAACGTTTCGTCAGAATGTACCGACATGCGGTTGCCTAGACGTTCTACTCACATTTGGTACACCCGCAAAGTTTATTTCAACTAATAACGAGTTAAGATTAGGATTGACTGCCGTGTGTCAGTTTTTATACGAATTTACAACAATTGTGCCGTTTTTCGTATCGTGATGACTTTATTAGGACTATGTGCTTCGTTCGTACGAAAGCGGCTCATCGTAGCCTAATTGCGTTATCAGTACTGCTTAGTGGTATATCTTTACTAGTTGCGTAAATTTGGAAATAAAGTTTTTTTTATGTTTTAGTAAAGTGAAGAACCAGGATAATTCACTTTCAAAATATAAAATTATTTTTCGGTTTGTCAAAGTTACGTAGAATAAGTTTAATCTGTAGACTTCTTTCGCTAGACGCAGCATGTCCAAATTCAAACGCTTTTATTTGGCTTGAAACTTGCTTGGAATCAAAGTGTAAAACTTTTTCCTGCTCACAACATGTCAGCGACCTTGTCGTAAAACTGCAATTTTTTCACCTCCAGCTTGATCTAATGGATGTTTTATTTGTGCCTAATGAACCAGTCACGCGGAGACATATATTAGCGTTCGAGAGGCTTAAATGTCACAGTAGCAAGCAGTGGCGTAGCAAGGCTTTGAGGAGCCTGGTTCTTGCCAGTATTGTAAGCATAACAGCCGCCAAGAATGTGGACGCTTTTGTGTTTTCAAATAACCTCTTTGCCATGGAACAATGATTTACCGTGAATGTCTAAAATCACACCTTTTACGCACTATGTTGTTAGTTGTTCAGTTAGTAATTTTCTTATAAGTTACACAAATTTATGGAAAAACTACTTTATATTTTTTCGGTTCAAAAAGCTATTGACTGATGGCCGCCTATGACCGCGAGGAATGAAATTCTGCATTTGGTGGTGATTGGCAAGCTCATGTGCGTTGGGTGTGAAATTCGTTTTATTTGAATCGATATTTTGTCGCCAAAGATCCTTCGAGCGGTTTGCACGTTTTGATTGATGGACTTTTATCATCAGTGTGCCGCCACGTTTTGCTGCTGCAGCTGGTGGCGATGATGATGATGATGATTTGATAAAATGACTACAAATAAGATGCTAGCAAAGTGATAGGTAATGAAGCTGGTAACAGATGTATCCCACTACAAAACCCCGCGTACATGGTTTTTTGCCGTAAGTGGGGTTTTGTCACTAATGTATAGACTGTTCAGTCAACTAATCGGAAGTATCTAGTAGCAGTAACAGGAACCGCAAAGTCCGCTGGTTAGTTAGGTTAGTATAGTATCGGAATACAACCAGCAAATGATTTTCTGTAGCGGGCGTTTCAAACCGTTTCATCGATATAACCTCTCCGATGTAACCCAAAGTTTACTTACGTTAAACATTACATGGGTTTTTTTTATTGTCGTAGGTGAGGCGAGGTTTTGCCGTCAACGTAAACGGGAAATATGTCTTAGGGGTGCCTTATCGGGGGAGTGTTTGGCTGCTGAATCGGCTAACAAGCAAGCTATCGCATGTATGTGTGTATGTGTGTTAGTTGACGTCGTCGGCATCGGCGGCGGGAGGAGGATTAGATTTGTCTGCGCTCGTCTCATCGGTCGCCGTGAGCGTGGTCACGTGACGTCAGGTGCCCGCGGTCACGTGATGTATCTAGGCATGACGGTTTGCAGTCAGCTGCAGAGTGCTGGTGGTGTCTGGACGATGGTCGGCTGTTTCAGCGCTCTACTGCTTCTAGTTGTCAACGTTGCGGTGACTCTGGCGGCTGCTGACGCTGACAGCCAACACCGCGACACCGCACCGGCGGCTGATGTGCATCATCCCGACGACAGGTAACTAACATTGAAACAGCTGCTCCGACACAATGCTGTCTCACTGCACGCACGCATGGAGGTGAAAAAAGTTAATAGAAGCGCGCCTGTATATATGTGCTCAGTAAGTTAAAAGTTAAAGTTTAAGTTAAAAACGAACTTATAAAGCGCCATGAAACTAAACGTGTGTAAAGATACAGAGGCGCTGGCTACGTTACAGTTAACCACTGTTTTCAAAAGCAACAGTAAACAGATGTGTCTTGAGTCGACGACGGAATGCAGGCAAACTGTTTGCTTCAATG
>Ga0209671_1003746_pt1 | contig 14786 bp, 8 predicted proteins | sample WorMetHERISLAND2_2_FD_187401 | JGI IMG/M metagenome (GOLD analysis project Ga0209671, IMG submission 187401) | Marine gutless worms symbiont microbial communities from Max Planck institute for Marine Microbiology, Germany - Olavius geniculatus... | ecosystem: Host-associated > Annelida >... | reverse complement strand
CACTTCGAACATTCACAGTGACAATGGAATTTTGGCATCTAATCATTAGTTAACTGTGTTGTTTGACTTGTTTCAATGATGTTACTGAACTGGTGTTGTAGCTTAAACATTTTTTCACGCTGAAAAATCGGTAAGCGGTCATGTTAAAAAATCTATAACTTCGTCATTTTTCCATGGAATCAAATTTTATTTGGCGTTTAGCCGTAGAACAATTTAGTAAACAAATCTGTAAATTTTCAGATTAAAATGCTAAACGGTTGCTGAGAAAACAGCGAAAAACTTTAAGGGGCTACTTTTTTCTGCCGCACCCTGTATATAATGGCATCGTTCCGTACTTTCGAGATGTAGCTGTTTGCCTGAAGAAATCACGTGACAGCACTAGCTGTTAGCTTAAAGGCCTTAGAGACATTGTCTCTCTCTGACACTTTGATCAGCAAAACAACTTGAGGCCCGTGTATGACGTCATCGACAGTCGTGACTGGTGCGTCTAAATAGGTCTATAGATAAAAAGACCTTGTGTATTCTGGTGCGGCGTTAGATGGCTGTGCAGTCAATTCATTGTGTCAGTGAAAAGCTCTCGCGGGAACTGCGAATGCTCCAACACGCGATAACAAACGTTTATTCTTCGGTGGACTCAGTGACGAAACGAAACTGAACGACGTAAAGTAGGTACCACACTCCACATGGGTGTATCCGGCGTTCCCTTAGGCAAGAACAAGAATTAAAGATTTTCAACGGAAGTCTTCTTTTATTTTCGTACTTATAACTAAGCCAGAGTTCAATGCCGGCAATTCCCTGCCTTCCAACGACGGACACCGCCGGTGCGTCTACAGAGGCTGCTTTTTCTGTACAAGTCTATCGGCAACTGCAAACAGCGTAGCAAGCCGATAATGTCGATCAAGTTTATCTCGCCATGCAGACACACATCAAAGTCAGCAGAAACATGCACCGTCATGCTGTGAGAGAATCGATTCCGTGCACTCGCAATTTCTGTAAGCTTACCACGCATGTTTATGTCAAAGTTGAGTATAAGTAAAGTTTATCGCTTCGCCAGTGGTGTGAGGTATAACAGCCTACGAGTAAATAAGTTTAAAGCGCGTTTATATAGATTTTTCTCCATTTTTCCTCCCTTTCAGATCTGTCATTGAACAACATTTATTATTTTTAGTTGCCGATCATAATTTGCGATCAAGCACGTAACCGTCATTGCTATTTCAGCGAGTATTCTATTGTCGTTGTCGAACAGCAGACGGCTCAAGATACTTCAGTACGGCGATCAATGAGCCGCATCAGTTCCCTAGATTCGCTTTCGCAATCGCCTTCTCCAGCTGATTAACTCCATTGAGCCCAGAGTATTAGCTTAGTTACAACGATATTGCTAAAAAACGACCAAAGTTGTATGACAGACAATGATTTAACTGTCAATTTGATACTGAATCTTCTGACTGTAAGGCCGTAGTTACACGTTAAATAAAATGTTTGCAACATCTTTATTTTTACGTGATCACTGGCATAACTTTCATAATGCTTTTTCGACGAAACTTTTTTGTGCTTTTTCCCCTTGGCTCAACTTGACTCTTACTTGCCGTTTTCATAAAATGATGCGCCAAGTAACGTTAAATGTGTTCTACTTATGGTTGTTTGCTATTTTTACGAAACACTAGTGCAGCACGCACAGCTTTGGTACGTGTAAAATTCATTGTCATTAGGTCTACTGCATAAAACACAGAAAAATCATAGTTTAAGACTTCACAGAGTTGTCGTGAAAATTAAACTGTCGCGTTTTCCTACTAATCACGGCACGTGTTCTAATGTCATTCATTAGAACACGATGTCAAAAAATGAGAAAACTTTGCGCTGATTTTACCTGATGTCGACGATGCTGGCTGGAAGATTGACCCTGCGTCTGCTGACCAGCACAGTCGCCGTTTGCAGACCTTCATGCAAAAACAAAACTAAAATTTACTTTATATCGCTCTCACGTTGATTTAAGTGGAATACAACGCAGAATGCAAAAATGCCCACTTAAGTTTTATTTCTGTTAGTAATAACCAGCATCTTATGAATCAAAGTACAAGTTTTAGTTATTTTACTCCACATCGCTGCTTCGTTCATCTTGCATGATTTGACATTCTTTCACCGTGTGGCCTCGAGACCAAATTCTTTGGCAACAGTCTCGGCCATTTAGAATCTAGCCTCGTGTTCATAGAAATTGGCATCGTGGCCTCGAAAACTTACAGCGTTCATGACATTAATTAACATTCACAATCTATAGCCATCGACGCTCATTTCTGTTGCGAAGTCTATTGGTTGCTTAAAATGACGTATGAAAATTGACGACCGATAAATAAGAATTTAAGACAATATTTTAATGTTCATACACCATGATTTGTTCTTTAACGTGTCTAGCTTCGACCTCGAAAACATTTCTGGGCCTCGGCCTTGTTCTTGGCCTCATGCTAAGTTGGCCTCGTTAACATCCCTGTCCTTCACGAGTATCGTCTTGCGATTTAAATTCGTGCTAGAAATCTGGCCCGGTTATGATAAGGATAAACCATACACTTTGATGACCGTCTCCGGTTCATCGGAGTCATCGCGTAGGTCACGGACATCTAGTTGTAGCATCAACCAGGTGTCCATCCGTGCATAGGTCAAGCAGGTTGCCGCGGATTCTACTGATAATACCGGCAGCGGCTCGAATTCATCTCGTGTTGACGTAAATCGGTAGCGAATATCATCACACCGGCATTATGCTACTCGGCATACTAGGCTAGCTGTCTGTGTGTGCCCAATGGTTTTTCTTTCCTCGCTTGACCGAAGCGCCTGCCGTTTGTTTTCTGCCTTTCAGTGCTGAATTCTTTATTGAAGACGCGCCGGGGCGCCGCTCAGCTCGCTGGATGGACGGCAGTAAATTACGAGCCAAGCGCCAGGAATGCGATACAGCAACACTTGGCTGTAGAATGCACATCCAGTTTCATCTGTCCTGCTGGCGTCTCATGACGATAGCGCTGTACGTAGCAGTTTCGAAACCCGTCACTTAAATTACAGTCGGCTGTTATTATGATTAAATTTTTTTAAAGATGTATTTCTCATAGATGCAGAAATTACTCGAAGAGTCGGTTATTTGTAAAGCTATTAATGCTCTTCTTCCGTGCTTAATAACATCGTTAATTTGCTTGTGCTCAGGCATGATGGATTTTACACTGCGGCCCTAAATATCTTTTTATTGAGCAGAGTGTTAAAAGTAAAAAATTACCAGTATTACTATAAGTAAAGTGACATTTTTATAAGATAGGCCTATGCAGGGGAAATTAGATTCATGGAGTCGTCAGATAAGCAGCTGCACTAATACACATCTATTGACAAAAGACAGCCTCAAACGGTATAGCTAATAAGGCCTAGATGAAAGAGGACTTAGAGTCTCTGAGATAGCAAAAAGTCAGTCTTGGCGACTACTAAGTAGCAAATTTTGCACTAATTTGATGTGAGAAATGCGTTTGTACTTGGGTACGACGATCGTCGCTCGATGGTTTTCCATGTCCTTCTGGCCGCGTTTGAAGGCCGACCTCTTGACGGCGATGTTGTGCAGAGTACTGTACTTGTTGACCGGGACCTGGTACTGGAAAGGCAGCGGCTTCCAGTCGGCGGACGCCTCACTGTGGCCATTGTTGGCGTCGTCGTCGTCGTCTGCGCGCACTGTCGACGTCTTGCCCTCCGACCAAACGACCAGCACTTTCGGCTGCTGCTGCTGCTGGGTGGCCGGCGCCGGGAAGCCGACTGTCCCGACCGACGTGCCGCTCATCTGCACCATCCACGCATCACTCTATCATGCTCGTCTAATTCGCCGCTCATGTACATATCGGGTGTACTGGTCCGTAGAAAAACTTTTGACTTTTACACATGCATGAGCATCAGCAGCTAGTAACCGATTTCCAAAATTCCCTCATTAGCCAAATAAGCTAAGAAGTAAATTTATAAAAGCACTTACTGTTAAAATCCCATCATAAACGCTCGTAAAATATAGTAGCCTTTGGGATAATAAAAGTTAACATGTAACTCACTCATTCTAAAGCTGACTATCTTATTTCACAATGTAGTGTAGCAACGCACTTTGGTGTGATGTACGTGATCTATAATGATCACTTAATTGTAAATCTACTGCAAAATACACAAAGTGAAAGAATTACGGTAAAAGACCAAACGACCAAATTCACGACGCAGTTATCAATCAAGCAATCAATCATTTACTTGCTCTATAACACATCAACCAATAGAAGTTTGCAGCCAAAAAAGTTTACATGAGCAAGACGTGATAGGCAGAGCGCTTATGACAGCCTAACTAAAACTAACAAGAACACAATTTACACAAGCACACAAACAGTTTAAACACTTATGGTTTAAGAAAAATATCTTTAACAATTCAGTAAAATCGACAGTCTGAATGGAACGACTAAAACTAGTTGATGTGCTGAAATCTACACTCTTGGACAGCGTGTTCCACAAATTTACTACACGTTCACTAAAAATGCTGCTCTTGCCCGAGATGCACAAAGTTTTTTTTACACAAATTATGTACAAAAACATAGGAGCTTACTATAGTCAGTGGCGTCAGACACTGACAGCATAAGGCGAGTTTAACAGTTAGCTACCAAGAGTACTTTCAAGGGCCATTTTTCCAAAAAGATGCATATACGAGTTTTTTTGGGGGGAAGAAGGAGAGCGGAGGAAGGGGATAAAACGCCGCTTAAGCATGTGCAATTGCATCTCACTGTTTCGGGTGACAACTCTCTTAGGTCATAATTATAATTGGTTGGGTAAACTTGCAACAAAGTCTCGCTTTTGAGGTTTCGCTCAAGGTTTGAGGATACGTATGCTATGCATTTTTTAAAATACGTATTTTATTTTATAGTACGTAACCAGCATTAGAATACGTAACGTACGTCTGCGACTATTATACCCTGTTAATAATAATAATAATAATAATCTGACTTGTAAAGCGCCAGTATGTGCTAAAAAGACTTCAGTGGCGCGTGAATCAATCATTTAATCGTAAATTAGTTAAACACAAAATAACTAAGTAAGTAAGTAATCTTTTAGTTCAGTTCTCAACAGTCAAACGCCATTGGCAATGAACATAAATTATGACACAGCAAACTGCAAAATTGCCGAGTTAATACAGCAAAAAATAATTGTGAAAAGTCACATTACTAATGCTCTAATGCAGCGCAGTAGCCTACAGTTATTAAATAAGCAGGCCATTTGGGCGTATATCCGAGGGTTTGATGTATTTAAAGTTTAAGTTATTCCGAGCTCTAAATGTCATTGCAAAATAGTTAATACAAATATTTAAACTGCATATCGTACGAGTCTTTATTTCGAAAAATGCACACGTAATTTAACCTATTCTACACTGTGTCTCAAAAAACATCCCCGACATTTTTGACTGTAACTTGAAAACCGATTACCAAATTTTGATAATTTTGAGTACGAATATTCCTAACACAACTTGCCATCAAATGACCGTTCAGTTTCCCAACTCACGTAATGTATGCTTCTACATTACCTAGGGAAAGCAGATCAAACGAGATATGTGTTGAAATAAACAGAAAACCTGAAAAACATCCCCAACATTATCAATCGTAACTTAAAGAAAGATTTGCAGATTTTGATAATTTTTGGCAGAAATATTTTTGATACAGCTGGATATTAAATAAGTGTTTTAGTTCCCACCTCACCCAACGTCTGCTTTTGCACTACCTGGCAAAAGCAGACCAAGCATAATACGTGTTAAAATGAATGAAAAAACGTCAATTAATTCCATCTGTGCTTATCTGTGGGCCCTAACAGCAGGTCTATTACAAGGTTTGACTGTCTTACAGCAGTGTGTCTACCAGATGAAGTTTAGAAATGTTTGCGAAGTCAAAAAGCGACTGGTAGAGCCTGGATTGGTCTGGAGCAGAACATTATCGATACTGCTATCAATGAATGGAAAAAAGTGTCTCCTTGCCTATGTTCGCATAGCGGGCTAACACTTCAAGCAATTTTACTACAGGCAGTTGAAAAATAGAAAACTGGATAAAGTGTCAACCAAAGTGTCAGAAATTTAAACAACATGTGTTTTTACGCGATATGTTAATTAAACAATCATATCGCATTGGATAAAAAGTGATATTTCGCTAGTTGTGTTTTCCCCAAGTAGTGCAAAAACAAACGCTGGGTGAGGTGGGAAACTGAATAATCATTTAATGGCAAGTCGTGTCAGGAATATTCGTACCAAAAATTATCAACATGTAATAATTTGTTTTTAAGTTAGTTACAGTCGAAAATGTCGGGGATGTTTTTTGAGACGCGGTGTATTTTGGCGTACGCGTATGCTAGAACCTTGGTCTCGCTTGCAATGCTCAAATTAGCTTTCTTTAGATATTTTACTGGCCACGCTTCTGTATATGGTAAATGCACCAAATGGCAACTAAATTCTTTACCAAAGCACCGATAACGTACCACATGCAGGGCTATTTTATATAACGAAATGCTGGTATGTGTGCTTGTGCTATCGACGCTGTAAGGGTCTAGTTTATTGGCGCGCAACGCACATAATGTACATAGTGCGCTTATGCTGCGTTATGTTCCCAGTCTGACTGTTCGTCCGTCTGTCCGTCCGTCTGTCCGTCCGTCCGTGACGCTGGTGATCTGTCGTTAATCGTTGTATACGTAGGTTTGGTCAAAGTAATTACATGGACAGTTGGCACATTCGCTCTTCGGGGCGAGATAAGATGACCTAGTTTTGTGAAAGCATCCCAAAATTTCGGCCAGAATATAGAGGAGAAATTGCAGTTTTCGGCGGAACACCAGTCCTGTAATATCTCTGAACCGGTGCAAGATATGACCAACGTTCTATTACGCACTCGCTTAGTACCAAAGTCAACGACATGCATGGATAGCCGCGAACGACCGTTGTACACTTTACTGCAGAAATATGCAACTTTCGGAACCTAGTAAAAATGTGAATATAAACCCATTACCGCCAGCAGCAGAAATGTAGTCCATTCTACAAAATGACCTATCGCGTAAATTGCTTTAGCATTGCGCCGTGTTTCCGCAAACTGCGATAGCACGGACCTTTTCTTTTAAAATTTGTTATTATAGTTAAAGTATAATTGAGCTAAATAAATAACCCAAAAAAGTTAAACCAGGAAGAACTTTTAAGTGCAATTATCACAGCTCAATTCAAAACTTTGTTCATACCGAAAGAGTGACGATACAAACCGTAATGGACGACGGGCGATTTGTCCAAATTTGTTATTCCTCCTGGTGCAATTTCGTTAATCATGTAGACAGCATTGTCACTCAAAAACGTTGTCAAAGATCAGCATCTTCATACGTCAGTTGCTGTATCCGGTGCTGTACCTATATGTAGTTGGCGCGTACTTGAACAACGCCAGCAAATTGAAACACGATAATGACAGCGTGTGTCAATTTACCTCAACAACGCGCAAGTAAACGTAAATTTCGCCGAACGACTTGTCGTAATATCAGCGATAAACGAACACGACTGACCAACGGACGGACAGACGGTACGCTACAGACAGATACAATGCCAATAGTCAGCGGGACTGACAATCAGCGACGGCCGAGGGCTATACAGCTTGCCATGAAGCGACGCTGCTGCGCCAGTGATGTGGCAGCAAATATCAGCACTGAAGCATGCTCACAACCGAGAGTCATGCAGCTGGATTCAGTCTGCAACTCCGTTCACGCATGCCATCTCTAACGGAACATGGGCTGCAGGCTTTATCTTTCTTCTTCTTTTATGTCTTTCTCTACGGTTAAGTTTCTCAGACACCCCTGTCACGCAAACTTTACCAACTGCAGCAAACTTTCTGCAGCCTATAGGTATAGTTTAGTTTTATTAGTTTAGCTCTCATTACATTCATGGCTAAATGACAGTAAAATGAGTTCACATAGTTACGTTCTTGGTACCATTTTATCCTAATTGTTGGTTTGAAGGATTTTAGAATTTTTATTATCAATGTAAATTTGCTTGTGCCGTAGACAAAACCGGCTGCGCGTCAGTTTTGAGCCGATGTATTATCACATAGTAACACACGGTCGTCTAGCCGGCTGTTTTGTTGCCTCGTCTCGTTCCAAGGCAGCGACGAAAAGCAATTAAGTCTGCGATAGGCCTACACCATTGACTTCTCGGCAGCGTCTGACGGCCATTGTCGTAATAGCTCGGCAAATGACCCAGTGATGAGTTGATTCGGCTGCGAAATGCTATACTAGGGGAGACATTGTCATTCAGGCTGGCAATGTATTCAAACAGTGCGTTTTGCCAAAACGTGACGAGGCCTAGTGTGCGAACCACAAAATTTCAAGAATCTGACGCTAAAATTTTGCGTGAAAAGTTCACAAACACAACTGTTTTACTTGACCAAATCAGTGACAAAGTAGGCCTACTGACGCATCTGGGACATAGTCTTACGAGGCAAATTCTACATTATTTCTTTTAGTTCTATTTTATTTTTTCTTTTTCCAGGCTGATCAAACTACGTTGTCCTCAAAAATGCGAGTAAAAATACAGAGCGACGTCATTAACAAGTCGGTCGTTTCTAGAATAAAAACAAAAAATGTATTTTTTTACACAGATTAAAGCCGCATTTGGTAGGGGCCTACGGTTTTTTATTTGTAATTTATTTTGTAACGTTCTGATTATTTTAGGCATTGCATTTCTTACACTTATTGCATCTTCTCTACATTTTGTGCAAATGTTTTTGGGGTTTTTAGTGCCCGTAATGCATGCCTGCAAATCAGTTTTGTCAAGATGACTTTCCAGTATCGTTTTGGCTGAATATGATCTGTGTGCGCTAAGCTTGAGCCATTTTGTAGGCATCTTGTGGGCAATATGCATCTTTAAGGGTCGGATAGTTAAGTGTCATTTCATGTATTGTGCTAACTATAAACGTAAAAACGCTATGTTTTTCTCAATCCATAAAACCCAGTAAGTGTTCGCTAATCTCGGTTTTCTAAGCCCTCAGCCAGATCTTAGTTTATACTGCTATATAGTGCATCGCGCGGTGAGCCTGTTTACGTCCAGGATTTCGCTGGTACTTATTGCATGAAGGGATGGTCAAGCAATAAAACAGCTAACTATAGGCCTAACATACGAAAAGCTTTCCGTTGTTTCTCTTTTAATTTACGTTCGTAAGTTAAAATGCTTGGTACTTAAGGATCGTTTACATAACAGTAAAAATACAGCTAAAACTACACTAATACTCGCACGCGTTGTTCTAGGCAGTTTCAGACAGTTATAGGCCCTCCAAAACTGGTCAAAACGAAGTCGCATGCGAGTTTTGGTTTATTATCAATCTTACATTCAACCAGGCGTTAACCATTTCTGTATTTATTTTTGTAACAATAATACGAGTGAAACCGCGCAAGATATCCTATTTGCTAGACCTCTCTTTAGTTAAGAGAAGGATCGATTGTACTCGTAAATGGAATCTATTTCTGGGCCGTTAGTCAGCGTCTCGTCGTAATTTGGCGCCGGCATCGTAATATCTGGACGTGGATCAGGAGGTCGGTCGTTTTGACCGGTTATACTCGCTTGCAGTCGCGAGAATTGTTTCTGGGCGCCTCGTCGAAGATTTTGATGGCCTTTTGTCCACATGCCGCCCGCCGCCAACAATTAACCAGCAGCAGCAATAGCAGTCCTTGATGACGTCCGTTTGTGCTTCAACATTCAGCGAAAAATAACTGCAGCTGTGACTATACGCATCGCGCTCGTCTGCTGTTGTCTCCCGGTAACGTATTTACTGCTTGCAAAAGCGACAGCAGTATTGTTTTCAGCATCGCCACTAAGTTTTTTGTTTGTTTTTTTCTGTTCTATAAGAAAAAAGCTCAAAGGCTTAGTACTTGCTATGGCGCTTCTTACACGAATTACATTTTTGACCAAAAGCGCTTTACAATCTCAAAAGTGGCATCTGATCGACATGAGCTAATAACACCGCAGCACACTATGCAGCCATCCATTGTCCGCATCAGCGAACACCTGGATTCGCGGTTTGCAGTTAGCAGACATACCACCACCCCAATCAGCCACACTAAGCCTTTACTCCGCAGCCCGTAAGCTACTACTCATTTCCCATCTCGTTGACGGTAGGAAGTGAGTTAACTCCACGCGCGGGTTAGCAACTTTTTTAAGTTGCTTGCAAATGAGCCGCGGTAAAAATCGAATCGTCATTTGAAAGTTACGAGTTGAAACCAGCCAACTTTGAACTGTATCCACACTTATACGCTGACGACACCCAGATCTACGGCTTCTGTCGACCGGGGGACACTGCTCTAGCCCGTCGACAAAGTCAGCTACCTTCAGATCCGTTGGCTGTTGGCTCTGATCTCGTGTCGCCTGTCAGATGCGTGCGCGATCTCGGTATTTTCACTGACGCTGACCTGACGACAGTCAGACATGTTCGAAGTGTTTTGCTGCCCTTCGACAACTACGAAGCATACGCCGATCTGTGTCAAAAACGACGTGACGCAGTCGCTCATCGTGACGCTGGTGTTTTCCAGGCTTGACTAAACTCCGCAACTCTTGCCGGCCTACCGAAGCAACTCATGGACAGGCTTCAGTCTGTGAAGAACGCCGCTGCACGGCTTATCTTCAAAGCTTGTCATCAGGACCACATTCAGCCGTTACTGCGCAGATTACACTGGCTTCGGGCGCAGAACGCGTTTCGTTCCGGCTGGCAGTGCTAGTGTATCGCTGCCTCCACGGCTCTGCACCTGGCTACCTGGCTTCAGATCTTCAGCGCGTGTGACACCTCAACGCACGTCGACGACTGCGCTCTTCGACTACATCAGCGCTGGTCGCTCCACGCACTGTGCGTTTTACATTGGCGACCGCACCTTTCCAGCGACTGCTGCATCGGTCTGGAACAGTTTGCCGGAGTCAGTCCGGTCATCGCCGTCGTTGCAAGTTTTCCGCAGCAGACTGAAAACCGAACTTTTTGCCCGGTCTTACAGACATAATAAAGAACGTCTCATTGCACTGACTACTATTACGTGACTTCACTGTTTAAGCTTATTGTTACGTGTCCTTGTAGTCTCAAGACTTAACGCCACGCTAAAGTTTATTCGTCCTTCATCATCATCATCATCATCAACTTGCTGATAGTTGCTACTTGGTAACGGACTGACTGGAGTCGAACCAGCGACCTCTCGGTCACGAATCCAACGCTTTAACCACTGAGCCCCAAGCCACAAATTTGCTACAGACAATACAAGATTTGTGGGATACTACGACATTTTCCGTTAACAGTGCGACTTTTGGGCCTACACGAAAGTTGTGCTGCTAGAAGTGCGCTACAAAGTGCATGCACGCGAATGTTTATCAGTGTGTAGACCTACCAAAAGCTTTGGCAGTGTTCTTCGATTGACCCAGGCTGCTGGTCTTCCTTGCATGCACATATATTACCAGAATCCAGTTTTAAATATTTTTCACACAAACACAGACACGCACACACACAGGCCGCCAAGAAAACATAACCATTTTGGGCAGCGGTAATTAAATCATCGGACTGTTACTTCCGCTAACTTGGCGGAGACATACGACGACGGCTAAGAGCTAAGCGAGCAGGTGCTGCAACCGGACGAGGGACGCAATTCCCGTCTTCTGCCTGCGTCTCCAACATGCCGGCCGCCATCGTACATCAGCGACGCACGCTCTACAGAAACGTTGCAAGCAGTTGAAAGAGCAGAATTTTATGGCGACGATTTCATGGCGATTACGTTCGTTTATCGTCACAACAACGGTTCCTGATCTGACCGCTAGCTCTAGATTACTGAATATATCGGCGTATCCAGAATTTGATTTTAAAAAAAACAAAGAACACACCATATCCTCTCTAGTCCCTCTCACTTCTTTCGTTTTTTTAAAATTTTATATATATATATTTTTAAATTTTTTTCGGGGGTTTTCTCACTTTTTTCCATTAGTTTGAAGGCGCCAGTTGCCAGCTTATCGAGATGTTAACTCCAGAAATAATGTGAAAACCAATTTGCAATATGGTGCATTCGTGTAGGCTTATACATCTTGTGCATTTTGGCAACTTTGTTCGCAATGATGCTACCCCTTAATACGCCACTGTGAAAGACGATCGACATTAACGTCTCCTGTTCTTATAGTCCTGCAGTTAACGTAGGCCTACCTAGGCCCAATAGTGATGACACACTGGCCAGTTTCAGGCGCCTGTTTCTGATAGGCCTACCAGTCAACTGGTACCAGAAACTGGTCAGTCTGTCATACTTTTCTGGTGCCACATTTTTCTGGTGCCAGAAACCGGCGCTGGATAGAGCATGTTCAATTTCGTGCCGCGGAAACCGGCTGAAAACCTGAACTGTTATTCGTCAGTCTGAGCAGACTATAGCATTGCTCGTTTGTTTGTAAACAGAAATGAAAGATGAAGTAAAGTGACGAATGCATTTTCTGTATAATGCATCATTAAAAACCTATTATGATACAATCTTGAACAAAAGCATAATTGACAAGCTGCCGGTATCATTTGCCGGCTTAGTGTGTTATGGTTTTTGGCATCAGACAACTGGCGCCTAGGCGCCAGAAACAGGCGCCAGAAAATGGTCAATGTGTCATCAACTTAACATATACACGTAGCCTACCTTCTGTATTCATACAAGAAAAGCCCTGGTAACGCAAACTGGAACGCGCAACAGCCGTGGTGCTTGTTTGAAAGCCCAGTAAAACAAAGTCTAAGTCAGTCGCCAGAGAGCGCCAGACGACCCGCGGCTATAGTGTCTATAGTGTTTTACTCGTATTCACGAGAGGGCGTGACGTGTCTCGCTCAGCCAACGCCGAATCGGCTTTACGGTTCCTGAAAATAGAGTCTTCCAGGCAGTCGACAGTAAATATTTGGTGATTCTAGCTTGTACCGTTTTTGACTGATCCACCAATGTGACAGATGGACAGACGGACAGACAGAACTGCGATGGCTAAAACGCGCTCAGCAGTACCTACTGTTGCGCGTAAAAAGTTCAAAGTTAGGCCTACGTGCTTCTGTGCTTTGTGTGTTTGTGTCAGGACAGTCTCATTTTATATTTAGCATCTAGCCGTACTTTGTAGTCTATTTGCTGCTCAGGTTGTGTTGCTTTTTGCGTTTTTATTGTCGTTTCTTTTCTTTTTTTCTGTACCTCGTGTACGATGAAATAATAAATATAATATAAAGTCAAAGTTGAAAATACAGACCGACAATAATGCGTAAAATGGCGAAAACGCACCCGGCCAGTGCCATAAGAGGCAGAACGAATTTGAGATTGGAGTGTAGTAAGATGCGACTGGGGTGAAGATTGGATTGCTTTACAGAATAACTACTTCAAATAAACAATAGTCGACGTTGTATTTACAAGGAATAAGCAATTTGTGACGACATATTCGTCGTCGAGGCAAAGGCCAAACTCATCAGAAATGTTCTCAAGTCTTACAATGGTGGAGTTGCATTTGGTGCGGGGAAGGTTAAAAGCCAATAAAAAAAGGCGAGAGCCGACTGAAAGCGCCGAAGATGCCGAGAGGAAGTGAGGGAGACGGTGCCCATGTCTGGATAGAATAATGTTTCTTTCTTCAGAAAAGTTTTGATATTCTAATGCCGAAATTCAAAGCCGGCGGAAGGGCCCCCCGTTCCCCACCTCCAGGGGCCTCACGTATTAAAATCCGCCTATGGAGTCATCTGGAACACCGAAATGGTTTGTTCACGCTAGTCACCAACAAGGTCGCTCAAGGGCTTTTACACATGGTGCAAAACAATGAAAGCAATCAATCTGCAACAATCGTAAAACAACGCAATTTGTCTTATTGCAGTGCATGCGATCCCTTGCAATGGAACATAGTGTGCACGGTTGAAATAAAAAGAGTAAAAGAGTAATCTCCTTTATATTTTCGTAACTCCAGCAAACAACATTAAAATCAAACAAATTTTTCCACAAACAATGCAGCATTTAGGCTAATTGCAAATTAGCAATCAAGCAGGTTTAGTTAGTGAGGTCATCCCTAAACGTGAAGTAGACCTAAGCTTATCATTTCACACGTTCCAACAGCTTCTGCTAAGTGTAACACTCAACCGAGTGTTGACTGAGCAAGGAGCTCTATGAGTGATGAAGTCTTGGATTTTTGAGGATATTCTCACGCGCCCGGTGGGCACGTGTTTTGTTTTGTTGCAGGCAGGGATGCGGTCTCGGTCGAGACGTCTCGGTCGAGACGTCTCGGTCTCGAGACCGTCTCGAGACGTACTAACGTCTTGTCTCGGTCTCGTTTCGGTCTCGGAGCAATATGTCTCGGTTTCGGCCCAGTAGGTCTCGTCTCGGGTCTCGGGCCATTGCGTCTCGTCGAGACGTTTTGTGCAGGCGCGCGCCGTGCATACTGTAGCTGCAGTTAGAGCGATACTAACCAGCATGACATTAGTGTCCTAGACAACATGTGTTACACTGTTTTTACTCTTTCATTTACTTATTTATAAAGCAGAATATAAAGCAGAAATACGTTATCTCAGTCTTTTTTTGTCATAAAATGACCTAGTTGCAATGAAGATAAAGTGTATGATGTCAGAATGAACAGCCAAATTTCAGAAAGCGTATAAAGCCATAGGCCTAATTAGCTGTAGTTTACTAATTTCAGTTGCTTGCAAATTGCGATAAACATAATGGCTCATGTCTACAGCACTGCAGTTGCAATTCTTTATGGTGCAAGCCGTTAATTATTCAGTGATAATTGTTAAAATAAA
>Ga0209671_1003745_pt1 | contig 14786 bp, 6 predicted proteins | sample WorMetHERISLAND2_2_FD_187401 | JGI IMG/M metagenome (GOLD analysis project Ga0209671, IMG submission 187401) | Marine gutless worms symbiont microbial communities from Max Planck institute for Marine Microbiology, Germany - Olavius geniculatus... | ecosystem: Host-associated > Annelida >... | reverse complement strand
GCTCCTGAAGTAAAGCAGCTTGCTGAATTAGCTAAATTTTCAAAGAATATCAACTAAATTTAAAATTTTTAAATTACAATTTTGTAATTTATTGCCTGACAATTTGAGTTTATGCGTACACTCTATAATCTGACACATAGAATAATATTGAATCCCGTAAGGCTTATTACACAATCTGTGACAAGAGCCCTTTTTCCCGCGTTAGCAAAAATAAAGGATGATAATTATCAACTAAAAGATAAATATCTGAGAGCTTGCGGCGGCATAGCAATTATTTCGTTTCCCCTTTTAAGTGGAGCTGCTGTTTTATCAGAACAGTTTGTGCTAACATTGTTTGGTGAAAAATGGCGACCGATCATTCTTTTAGTTAAGATACTTTCTCCGCTGGCGATTATACAATCGATAACAACTACAGTAGGCGTTATTTACTTAGTAAAAGCAAAAACCAATTTGCTTTTATACTGGCAAATTGGGTCGGGAATTACTACTTTAATATCCGTGGCGGTAGGGCTAAATTGGGGGCTGATTGGGGTGGCGACATCCTACAGCATTGCTATTATATTATTAACGTACCCCGCTTTTTATATACCTTTCAGGTTAATAGAGCTCCGGGTATTAGATCTTTTAAAGGAACTATATCCATATTTGATTGCTACACTTATCATGAGTTTTGTAGTTTATCTATTCAGGTTAGTTTTACTACAACAAAACAATCAGAATTTTATTGTTTTGATTGCATGCACAATAATCGGAATACTAAGCTATCTTGCGACAATGCTACTTTTGAGACCACGAGGATTATATGACCTGCTGAAAACCTTGCCAATTACAGGAAATCTGATTGTTTCAAATAAAGATAGCTGTTAATAAATTTTGTTGTGATCAGTGATTTAAAGCTGAAGCCATGACTGAGCTCAGCGGAGCTTTGTCGCTAAAAGCGTTAATTCGGCAGGGGTGACTAGAATTTAAATCTGTGATTAATACTTAAATGGGGGTAGAACATGAAAGTAGCTATTTTAGCCGGCGGTCATGGAACACGTCTTGCCGAAGAGACAGAAATTAAGCCGAAGCCAATGGTAGAGATCGGCGGCAAACCAATCCTCTGGCATATTATGATGATTTATGCGAGCCAGGGATTCAGTGATTTCGTTATCGCGCTGGGATACAAAGGGGAAATTATAAAAAAATTCATGGTTGACTACTGTGCCCTGGGAAGCAACCTGACCGTTAAACTCAAAAACGGGGAGATCAAAGTTCATGACGGTGAGCACCTGGACTGGACGGTAGACCTGATCGACACCGGGCTGAACAGTCAGACGGGCGGGCGCATCAAACGACTGGCGCCATATGTAAACAACGAGACTTTTATGCTGACCTGGGGAGACGGGGTGGCGGACATCGACCTGAAAAAGCTGCTGGAATTTCACAAAACGCACGGAAAGCTCGCCACGCTGACAGCTGTTAGGCCTCCGGCGCGTTACGGACACCTTGAGTTGGACGGTGACAAAATCGGTGAGTTTTCCGAAAAACCGCAGGCTAAAGAAGGCTGGATAAACGGCGCGTTTTTCGTCCTCGAACCGAAGGTGTTTGACTACATCGACGGCGATCTAACTCAGTGGGAAAAAGAGCCTTTGGAGAGTCTTGCGAGAGACGGACAACTGATGGCATACAAGCATGCGTCGTTTTGGCAGTGTATGGACACCCTTCGGGAGAAGTATATACTGCAAAATTATTGGGATTCAGGAAATGCACCGTGGAAAATTTGGGATTAATTCGAATGGATGCGATTTCCTTCCTTTAAAGAATAATAGGACAAGGATTGCCACGGAATCGCACAGATATTGTGGTCTATAACCGCCTGCAGGTGGAAACGGACAAATTACTATTATAAACAGTTTTGTTACATACTAACTTGTTATAATGCAGATTGCATGGGATTTTGCGAAGAGCTTGTATTCATCGTCGCTGTTCGAGATTAAGTCCCACTGATTCGGTCTGTGTTTATCTGAGTCAATCAGTTTACGAATAATAAAAATCAACAATCAGAATGCAATCATTTCTACCTTAAAGGAGTCATAATATGAAAGTGTTGGTTACGGGTTCGCTGGGCTATATCGGTACTGTTTTGGTACCGATGTTGTTAAAAAAAGGGCACGAAGTCATTGGACTGGATACTGATTATTATGAACGATGTACATTTAGCGGTAGTTTACCGGATGTGGAAACAATTAACAAGGATGTGCGCGATATTGAGAAATCTGATGTTGAGGGATTTGACGCCATTATTCATTTGGCCGGCTTGTCCAACGATCCACTTGGCGATTATCGGCCGGAACTGACCCAAGATATCAATGAGACAGCGTCGATCAGGCTGGCTCAGGTCGCTAAATCGGTGGGCGTGAAGCGCTTTTTATTTGCCTCCTCCTGCAGCAATTATGGGTCGGCAGGGGATAATTTTCTATCCGAGGAGGCGTCTTTCAATCCCGTCACACCATATGGATGGTCGAAAGTTAAAGTTGAGCAAACGCTTGAGAAAATGGCTGATAAAGATTTTAGTCCAACTTTTATCCGTGCCTCTACGGCTTACGGAGTTTCACCACGGCTGCGTTTTGACCTGGTAACCAACAACCTAACCGCCTGGGCGTATACTACTGGCCAGGTTTATTTAAAAAGTGATGGATCTCCCTGGCGCCCCATCGTTCATATCGAGGACATCGCGCTAGCATACATTGCAGCGCTGCAGGCTCCGCGAGAATTAGTTCATAATGAAGCATTCAACGTTGGCACAACAACTGAAAATTACCAGATTCGCGAAATTGCTGAATTGGTAAAAGAAATCGTTCCGGGATGCAGGGTTGAATTTGCACCCGATGCCGGGCCGGATAAACGCAACTATCGAGTTGACTGTAACAAGCTTGCACGGGTTTTGCACGATTATAAACCGCAATGGACGGCACGGCGCGGAATCGAGCAATTGTATGAGGAGTACAAGAAAGTAGGGTTAACTCTCGAAGAGTTTGAAGGACCCAAATACATGCGGATCGCCCATATTAAGAGCCTGATCGATGAGGGCAAACTGGGTAAGGATCTGCGCTGGCAGGCTATCGGCAAAAGTTAGACGGGATTAGAAAAACCTCGATTCTTTAGTGGGTGTGATTTATTGGGCACAAAACACATATAAAGACACGGACCTGATGCTTGCTATGCTTGTCTCATCCACTTTACTAGATCATTAATAGATTCCATTTTTAGACCAGGCGTGCAGTATAAAAAATGCTTAAGAATTACATTATAAGGACGGTGGTTAAAATGAGACGTTTTGTATCTTTCGACTTTACATGTCTGACTTTAGCGATCCTGATGTTGTATTCCTTGATGATTCCAAACGTCAGCAGAGCAACCCCAATTGGCTCTGGCAGTGCAACATTAGATCTGTCACCGACCCTGGGCAGCACGCAAATTATGTTTTCTCTATCTTTTGGGTCTGGCGTATCCGACTTTTGGGATGGTATTGCGGTTCCAGGCAGCGTGCTACTGTTTGAGGATCTAATCCTTGAAGAGAACGATGATGGGCAGATTTTTTCCGTAGACAGTGGAGCCAATTTTGACAAAGCAGTTAACTTTTTGACGAATGGACTGAATGACATAGTCGGTTACGGATTCCGATTTCCGACTACCGGCGGCGGTGTTACGGTTGCTGTATATGAGGCAGGGTTCTTCTATGGCGACCACACGGGGGCAGGTGGTATTGACTTTGAGGGTTACGACATCGACGCAATCGAGCTTGTTATAGACGAAATTACCTTTGGCAGCGGCAGTGATTCTACTATTCTGGACTTTACCCTGAATCTAAACCAAATTCCCGAACCATCTTCCATACTTCTTGCCAGCTTAGGATTTATCGGCCTTACAGCGCTAAAGAGAAAGCTGCTCAAATAGCAGCATACTTGAAATTGCCCGGTACGGCGTAATTCAAAAATATTTTTTTGCCCTCGTATTCACCGATTTATTCATAAAAAAACTCAAATCTTATCTAAGCGGGTAAATCCTACCTGTCCAGTGAAATGCTTGCCCAACGAAATCGCTGTTGCATTTATTTCATAGGGGGGCTTAGCCTATTTCACCGTTGTCAAACTTAACTCCTAGAAATTGAATTCATTCAACTAAAAAGTAAGGAAAAGCTATGAAAGCTGAAAATGCGAGATGTCGTTCATGCAAGCGGAAAGAACTGGAAAGCTTTTTAGATTTGGGATTAAAACCGCCTTCAGACCGTATCTTGACCCAAAAAATGCTCAACCAGACGGAACCCTTCTATCCGCTGGAAGTTGCATTTTGTCCACATTGCAGTTTAGTGCAGATTCTGGAAACGGTTCCTCCTGAAGATTTGTTTACTGAGGGCTATGAATATTATTCTTCCTTTATACCGTCGCTTTTGAAACACTCGAAAGATAACGTATTGGATTTGATTCGTACTCGAAAGCTCGGTGCCGATAGCTTCATAATCGAACTGGCCAGCAATGATGGCTATCTGTTAAAGAACTATGTTGAGGCGGGTATCCCGGTATTGGGAATTGACCCGGCACCTGGACAAGCCGAAGCGGCCGAGAGAATCGGTGTTACAACTTTGAATGACTTTTTTACTATGGAATTGGCCTCGCGGTTGCTCAATGACGGGAAGCAGGCCGATGTTGTGCATGCCAACAATGTGCTGGCCCATGTGGCCGATACCAACGGCTTCGTGGAAGGTGTTCAAACGATATTGAAAGATAGCGGCGTGGCCGTGTTCGAGGTACCTTACGTAAAGGAGCTGATTGATAATTGCGAATTTGACACAATCTATCACGAACATTTGTGTTATTTTTCAGTTACCGCATTGGACCATCTATTCAGGCGTCATTCGCTTTTCTTGAATGAACTAAAGCAAATTCCGATTCATGGCGGATCTCTGCGCCTTTATGTTGAGTCGCGGGAAAATGTTGGTGAAAGTGTTAGAAGACTGATGGCAGAAGAAGCAACCCAGAAGATGGACCAAATTAGCTATTACCAAAATTTTTCAAAAAAGGTGAATGAGCTCAAAGGTGAATTATCCGATCTTCTGAAGATGCTGAAAAATGATGGAAACCGAATTGCCGCTTATGGCGCAGCGGCAAAAGGAACCATGATGATCAATTTCGTAGATATTGGGACTGATCTAATCGACTTCGTGGTCGACCGCAATACTCATAAACATGAGAAATTTATGCCGGGTAAACATCTTCCGATTTTCGGCACTGAAAAGCTATTGGCGGAGATGCCTGATTATGTGTTGATTCTGGCCTGGAATTTTGCCGAAGAAATTATGGATCAGCAAAAAGAATACAGGGAAAACGGTGGAAAATTTATTGTACCTGTTCCGGTTCCGAAGATAATTTAATTGAAAGAGGTGTCAAGATGAAAATTGCCGAAAGAGCACCAAAAATAACCTGTTTGATAGCATTACCACTTTTTGCTTTTCTTTTAGTTATGCCTTTGACCCACGCGGATATTCAACCCGATGATTGGTTGGATACCGGAGCCAATAACAGCCTGGTGGAAGATGACACTCTGTTCGAAGAGTTTGACCTTGGCGGTGAGCAGGTGTTTGGCACCGCATCAACCCTTACCAACATTCATTCACATTATACTGCTGCTACCTTCGATGCGGCGGCTGGATTTGAGTACACAGGGCGCATGATGATGACGGACGCCAGCGGAGGTATCGGGATTACCTTTATGAGTCAGTACCCGATTTCCGACACCTATTATCGATTGCGGCGTTTCGGCAACAAATCCTTTCACATCTCGCCGCACAGCACCAGTGTAGCTGGAGACATTGAGACCAATCTAACGCCACTGCCGAATACCTGGTACAGTTTCAAGGTGCAAGTGCAAGATACGGGAAGCCGCACGGAGATCAAGGCCAAAGTGTGGGCCGAGGGCAGCAGCGAGCCGTCCGACTGGCAAGTGAACTGTTATGATGACAACTCGACGCGGTTGACTGACGGCGCCATGGGTCTTTGGGGCTATTCCTCAGGCAGCAAGTATTGGGATGATTTGGCTGGCGGTAGTATAACGCCCTTACCCCAGTACAGCCTAACGGCGAACGAGAACCCGGCCGGCTCTGGCAGTGTTGGTCTTGATCCTGCCGGCGGTACTTACAACGCGGGTACGGTGGTAGAGCTTACGGCAACCCCTGCAGCGGGTTGGGAGTTCAACGGCTGGAGCGGAGATTTGAGTGGCGCGACCAATCCGGTCAGTCTGACCATGACCGGGGATTATACCGTAACCGCCAACTTTGAGCCGGATTCGACACCGCCGGTGATCAGCAGCATTTTGGTCAGTCCCCTTGATACATCGGCCACAGTGAGCTGGCAGACAAACGAACCCACTACTGCGGTGGTGGATTATGGTGAGACCACTGCCTATGAGCTCGGCTCAGTGCCGGATGCGAATCTGGTTCAGGATCACACGGTGACGTTAACGGGACTTTTTCCGGGGACCACTTATCATTTGCAGATTACGGTTTTTGATGACTCCGGCCATGAAACCACCTCTTCGGATGTCGTTTTTTCGACCTCGGTTGATTTGTCCGGCATTGACTCGGATGATTTTAGCACCACGGCACTAAACACCGATATTTGGACATTTGTGGATCCGGTTGGAGACGGGCAAGTGTCGATGACGGGCACACAGCTTGAGATTTCGGTTCCGGCGGGCACATCGCACGATATATGGGCATCGGGCAATTTTGCCCCCCGAGTGATGCAGGCGGCTGCCGACGAGGATTTCGAGATAGAGGTGAAATTAGAATCGGCGGTCAGCGAGCCGTATCAATTGCAGGGTCTTTTGGTGGAGGAAAGCCCGGGTAATTTTTTGCGTTTGGGTTTCTACAGCGACGGCTCGAACACCAGGGTATTTGCAGCCGAATTCATCGGCGGTTCACCAACCGTGAGGATCAACCAGAGCATTTCCCCGGCCATAGCTCCCCTGTATTTGCGGGTTACTCGTGCGGGCGACAGTTGGACGCAGCGCTATTCACTCGATGGGATCAACTGGTCAACGGGTGCGGTGTTTAGCCGATCGCTGGCGGTCACGGCGGTGGGGGTGTATGCGGGCAATGCCGGCGGCAGTGCGCCGGCGCATACGGCAGTAGTTGACTATTTTTTCAACACGATTTCTCCGATCATCCCTGAAGACGGCGTTCAATCATTCACGTTGACAGTTGATGTAACCGGCAGCGGCAACGTGGTCAAGAATCCAGATCAGGCGGTTTACACCTTAGGCGATACAGTAGAGCTGACGGCGATTCCGGCCTCAGGCTGGAGTCTTGGAAGCTGGGGTGGTGATGCGTCGGGATTGGAGAACCCGTTCACCCTCACCGTGGATGACGATAAGAATGTTACGGCGAACTTCGTTTTGAACACAACGCCTCCCATTATATTGACTCAGCCTGTTGATCAGGCGGTGAGCGAAGGACAGACGGCCACGTTCAGTGTGACGGCCTCGGGTAGTGGGACTTTATCGTATCAGTGGGAGCGCGATGAGGTAGCGATTCCCGGGGCGACAGGATCAAGCTATACGACCCCTGAGGTAACGTTGGCCGACGACGGTGCCCTATTTCGGTGTGTGGTCACCAATGCCGAGGGATCGACGACCAGTGATGAGGCGCTGTTGACGGTATCACCGGCGCCGCTGCCGCCAACAATCGATTCGCAGCCAGTTGACCAGACGGTGGACGAAGGACAGACGGCCACGTTCAGTGTAACGGCCTCGGGCAGCGGGAGCTTAACGTATCAGTGGCAGCGCGACGGGGAAGATATCACGGGTGCGATGGGTTCGATCTACACAACCCCGGCGGTAAACCTGTCCGATGACGGAGCTTTGTTTCGGTGTGTGGTGACCAATGCCGGCGGGTCGACGACCAGTGGCGAGGCGCTATTGACGGTTTTGCCGGCGCCGCCGACGATTGTCGCACAGCCCGTTGATCAGACGGTGAGCGAGGGACAGACGGCCACGTTCAGCGTGACGGCCACGGGTAGCGGGACCCTAACCTATCAGTGGCAGCGCGACGGGATACCAATTCCCGGGGCGACCGGATCGAGCTACGCAATCCTATCGGTGGCATTGGCTGATGACGGTGCCCTATTTCGGTGTGTGGTGGCCAATGCCGAAGGGGCGACGAACAGTAACGAAGCCCTGTTGACGGTATTGCCGCCGAACCTCCGGGTCACCGATGGTCAGGTGGTACTGTACGATTTTAAGGAAGGAGGCGGGGTGACGGTTGAAGACGTGTCGTTGGTTGAGCCTGCCTTGGATTTGACGATACAGGACGGCGCTGCGGTCAGTTGGCTTCCGGCTGGGAGATTGGCGGTCAACTCTCCGACCGTAATCAGTTCATTGGGTGCAGCGACAAAGGTAATCGACGCGGTCAAGGCTAGCGGCGAAATCAGCATCGAGACGTGGATTACGCCTGCCAACACCATCCAGGATGGTCCGGCGCGGGTTGTGACTCTGTCGCAAGACAGCGCCAACCGCAACTTTACGCTCGGACAGGGACAATGGAGTTCGTTGCCGTCGACCGTCTACGATATGCGTTTGCGCACGACGGCTACCAGTCTCAACGGCACGCCGTCGATAAAGACGCCTGCCGGCAGCGTTGCGACTGCATTAACGCACGTGGTCTACACACGCGATGCCGCGGGGCAGGCGAACCTGTACCTCGATGGAATACCGCAGGCCAGTGGAACGGTCGTCGGCGATGTATCCAATTGGGACGAGGGGTATGCATTGGCTTTGGGCAATGAGTTGGACGGCGCTCGTCCCTGGTTAGGGACCTATTACCTGGTGGCGATTTTCGATCGGGCCTTGAGCCAGGCGGAGGTCCAGCAAAACTATGATGCAGGGCCAATCGTACAGAGTTTGATTTCGGATGATTTCAATAGTTGTGAACTGAACCAAATGCTTTGGACATTTGTCGATCCGATGGACGCTGGAAACTATGCTATGTCCGGTGGCGGGAGCGGAGAGGCTATTCTGCAATTGTCAGTGCCCGATGGTGTTGAGTACAGTGCCTCAGGGGCCGGCGGTGTGAACGAGACGCTTCGAGTCATGCAGTCAGCGGTGGATGAAAATCTCGAAATAGAGGTGAAGTTCAGGTCGATTCCGTCTTTCGATTACCATACCGAGGGCATTCTTATCGCGCAGGACCTTCAAACCTGGCTGCATTTCGATGTTTATCATGACGCCGGACAACTTTATGCTCGTGCAGGGATTATGAATGGAGGATCGACCAACACATTTTTCGACACCTTGGTTCCCGTGGGTCCAGAGCTGTATTTACTGGTAAGTAGAGTAGGAGATCAGTGGACATTCTGGTATTCAGGCGATGGTACCAACTGGAGCCAGTTGGGAAACCCATACAGTCAGGCTCTGGCCGTGAGCGAGGTTGGAGTCTTCGCCGCCAATCCTAATGTTGCGTCAGCATTTACGGCAGAAGTTGATTATTTCTTCAATACTGCTGCACCGATTTTGCCGGAAGACGGCGACTCAATTACTCTGACCGCCAACAGCCGTGGATTTGGAGAAGTGTCAATAACTCCGGACCGACCATCTTATCTCTGCGGTGAAACGGTTTGGCTGACGGCCGTACCCGACGATGGGTGGTCTTTTATTGACTGGTCAGGCGATCTGTCCGGCAGCAACAATCCGGAGAGCATCATCATGGATGAAGACAAGGTGGTGACAGGCAATTTTACCTCCCCTGGTCCTGTAATCGATGTCTGGTATGGATTTGACCAGGAATTTGGGTCCTTCGGCCAGCCGCAGAGATGGGTCAATATCCTTGGCAATGTCACCGACCCGGAGGGCGTGGCCTCTTTGAACTACACCCTGAATGGCAGCGGTCCTCCGGTCTCCCTCCGCCTTGGCCCCGACAATAGGCGGTTGGCGTTGCCGGGAGACTTCAATGCCGATCTTGACATCGATGACCTTATAGCGGGTCAAAATAACCTGGTGTTGACGGCAATGGACGTCATGGGCAACGAGACCACCGAGACCGTAACCGTGGATTTCCAGCCGGCTCCGGTGTGGCCGCTGCCATACGCAATCGATTGGAGCGCCCTGGCCACACCTGAAGAAATCCAGGACGTTGCCCAGGTCGTCGATGGCGAGTGGCGGTTGGAAAACGGAAACGTACGCACTGCCGAGCCCGGCTACGACCGGTTGATTGCAATCGGTGATATGACTTGGGAGGACTATGAGGTAACGGTTCCCATCACTCTCAACAGCAAGCCGGGATTTTATGGGGTCGGTGTGCTGCTGCGCTGGAATGGACATACAGATGTTCCGGTGGTAACCTCCAATCCCAAATCCGGCTGGTTTCCTTTGGGTGCAATCCTATGGGTCTGGGGCAGTTCGATACAGATTTACGGCAATGATGGCGAAATCCTGGATTCCGAGAATAGGTCATTTTCAATTGGAACCACTTACTGGATTAAGGCTCGCGTCGAGACGGTTCCAGGCGTGGGTGGGTTGTACCGTATGAAGGTTTGGGAAAACGGCCAACCCGAGCCGGCGACCTGGGATTTGACGGGTCAGGAGCAGTTGTCGGATCCGCAGGAAGGTTCGATGATGCTTTTAGCGCACCAGGTGGATGTCAGCTTCGGAAACGTCGTAATACAACCTATCAATTGAGTCAATTAGTTTATTTCGACCTAGGTGTGTGCACTCAATAAAGTCATTAGAGGGTCAAGACTTTCTTATGCATCTTTGGTAAGAGAAGCTATGCGAGAGTTTATAAAATTTCATAATTGTGAGGATTTTTTCATAGCTTTAGGTAAAGGCTTTCATAGTTTTAGGCAACATTTTTCACATTTTTTCATGTTTTTGTTTTTTCATTCCATATCTATATGAATTAACTATAGATTGACCATTCTTTATCATGTGGCATGCCTTTTGCTAGTGAGACAGAATAAGTTCTATCATTCATAAACGAAATCTGCTTGTGTCATTATGCCTTCTTGAAATCACAAATTCAATAATGTTCCGATCTTACTTTGCAGCCGGGCGGGTTCTTGTTTGCCCTATCTAAGGATGCCAACAGATCTTGTCCGTTGCACAGGAATATGAAGAATATGCAGGAGCAATTTTAACAATACCGTCGACGGTATTGGTTGAATTTCTAAAATCGCTTCTTATAAATTGTGGATATGGTGATTCTAAACGATCTGGCACAAAAACTAATCTGGGGGTATGTTCAATGGTAACAGTAACACAAAAGTCTGCCTTCTCGAACCATTTGTGCGATCTCGGTCGTCTTTGGCTTGCTAAAGCACTCATGCTGATTGCTTTCATAATAATTGGTTTTTCAATTAATCCTCTTCATGCCTCTGACCTTGGCGGTCCTATACCGGGTGACGTTTACAGAGAGTACTCACGAGTGATGACCGGAAACCAATGGCGTGTGACCGATCCTAATGCGATAAATCCAACCGCACAAGCGTATTTGCCCAACCCGGTCCTATCTTTGCCCATCGACGATCTTGAGGGGGCCACTAGAGCAGAAGTAATTATCGACCTTTGGGGCGGCCATTCCGGTACTTTCGATAAAAGATTTCAATTTAACAACAACGGCTGGATCACAATTCCTGAGCTGACAACAACTCCGACCGCAGGCGAATGTTATTTGTCTCAAACCAACCCGGTTATTGAAATCCCACTAACTCATCTTGTACAAGGCCTGAATACTTTTGAAGGAACCTCAGGAGGTCAAAGGCAAAACTGTGGCGATTTCGGGTGGGGACAATGGGGATGGTTTGGAATTATTGTTCGCGTCTATTATGACTCAAGCAAATTGTCTATGGACCCAACACAGAATAGAATTATATCGCCAATGTCCTATTCTTCTATTACGGATAATCCGCAGATAACTGCTATTGCGCAAAGTCCTGTCGGCATCAATAAAATCGAATTTTTAGCTTTTTACGAAGGTTACGATACCGACGGAGACGGGTATTATCAGCAATGGCATGGTGATTATCATAGAGGATCTTCGGATACACAGATGAGTTTGAAAAATCATGTGGGAACGGTCACTGAATCACCTTACAGTGTCGGGTGGAATACTGACTGGATTCCGGACCAAGTACCCGAGAGTGTCAAACTCCAGGCAAGAATTCAGGACAATAACGGTTATTGGTACGTAGCCGACGAGATACACCACCTTACATTGCAAAGAGATCAAGTGATGGTAGAGTTCTACAAACCTGATCAAGTACCTAAAGTATTCTGGATCCGTAACAACAATTTCGAAAAGTCATCCAATATCAATATCCCTTTGACAGCCAATCTCGGCAATGCAGTCGGCGCGGCGATGCATGTCAAAACGTGGAATGGTGCGGACATAGGTTCATTTCCCTATTCGACATTGTTTAACAATGAATATCTTTCCACACTCTACGGGCAAGGACATTTTTACTCTTTTGATGTTATAAACGTACCATTGACTCAGATTGCTCTCGGGGATAATCTGGTTACTTTCAATTCTGATACAACTCATCACGGTATTGAGGTTCTTTGGCCTGGCCCCGCCTTATTCGTGCGATCTGATTTAGGCGATAATGTTGCGCCTAACATAAAAATTCAACCCTCCAATCAACTCGCTCTCATCGGAGGAATCGCATCATTCTATATTGACGCTGAGGGTTCCGGCCCGCTTTCCTATCAATGGACCAAAAACGGAGTCGATATCAGCGGCGCCAATAGCGCGGTCTACACGATACAATCAGCTGACCTGCCAGACGACAATGCAACTTTTAGCTGCACGGTTTCCAATGCATATGGAATTGCGACGAGTGAAGGGGCTGTGTTGCGGGTTTATGATGTTTCCGAAAGAGTTACCAATGGATTGCAAGCGCTCTACAAATTCAATGAGGGTGTTGGCAACATTATAAACGATGTTTCCGGTGTGGGTACACCGCTCAATCTGACTATCAATACGCCTGATTCCGTTGACTGGACAACCGGTGGTTTAAATATACACTCATCTGCATCGATCAGCTCAGGGGCTCCCGCTACCAAAATAATTGATTCTTCCAAACTTACTAACGAGGTTACGATAGAAGCTTGGGTAACTCCTGAAAACACTGAACAGACGGGTCCTGCCAGGATTGTGACGCTATCTGCGGATGGTGAAAATAGGAATGCCACACTAGGTCAGGGTAAATCAGGCGATTCTTCGGATCAATATAGTGCACGTCTGCGAACAACCTCAACGGACGACAATGGATTACCGTCGCTCGGCAGCGGAGGTGGAACACTTTCTACTGAGCTTACTCACGTAGTTTATACTCGATCATCAAATGGTGCTGCGAATATCTATGTTGATGGTTTTCAGCTAAATTCCTCGCTTGTGGCCGGGGACCTGTCAAATTGGGATTCAAGCTATCTACTGGGAATTGCAAATGAATTAACAAATGATAGGCCATGGTTGGGGGAGATGTCTCTCGTGGCTTTCTACGACCGTGCGTTGACTCAGGATGAGGTCGTTCAGAACTATTTGATGGGTGTGCCAGCGTTCGAATTTCCTGTGATTATGCTGCATCCCTCTGATCGAAAAATTCTAGCAGGAAATCCGGCAACCTTCTCTGTCAACGCAGAGGGTTTGGCACCTCTGAATTATCAGTGGCAAAAGGACGGTATTGACATTGCCGGAGCAAACAGCTCAATTTATACGATTCCTTCAGTCGATCTTTCCGACAATAATTCTTCGTTTGCGTGTGTTGTCTGGAACAGTGTAGGTTCGGTCACCAGTGTTGCCGCAGTGTTGACTGTGATAACTGACACTTCCGGCCTGGTATCGGATGATTTCGATGATTCAGTTTTGAATTCGGTTCTGTGGACCCAGATCGATCCTGTGGGAGATGCTACTTTATCGATGACGGGGACTCAACTGACGATTTCCGTCCCGGCGGGCACGTCGCACGATATTTGGACCAGCGGCAGTAACGCACCTCGCATCATGCAGGCGGTCAGCGACGCGGATTTTACCGTCGAGGTCAAGTTTGACTCAGTGCCGAGTGAGGCCTATCAGCTGCAGGGTTTGCTTGTTGAAGCTGACAGCGACACCTTCTTGCGTTTTGATTTTTACAGTAATGGTTCGACGCTCAAGGTTTTTGCTGCCAGCTTTACCGATGGCTCGCCGGATATTCAAATCAATCAGACTATTTCACCCGGATCCCCCATCTACATGCAGATTGAGAGACAAGGAGACCAGTGGACCCAATCATACTCTTATGACGGGACGAATTGGATCAGTGCAGTCAATTTCTCGTTTGTATTGCCGGTCAGTTCGGTTGGTGTTTTCGTGGGCAATGCCGGCGGCAGCGCCCCGGCGTTCACTGGCGTGATCGACTACATCCACAATGCTACAGCTCCCGCATTGAGCACACTGGATGTGACGGCAACCCCCGGCGGTAGCGTGGCCGTAAATCCGGACCAGGCGGTGTACGCATTCGGTGAGGAGGTGACGCTGACGGCCACCGTAGACCCGGGCTATACCTTTGTGGGTTGGGGTGGGGATCTGAGTGGGGCGGCGAATCCTGCAACCATCATCATGCATTCCAACAAGACGGTCACGGCCACGTTTTCAGACATTCAGTATGAGTTAATTGTGAACACAGTCGGCTCAGGAAGTGTGGCCCTGGATCCTGCTCCCCTTCCCGGTTCCGGCAATTGGTATTGGAGTGGAACGGATGTGCAACTGACCGCCA